>Ga0310690_10000996_pt1 | contig 53670 bp, 48 predicted proteins | sample AusTroGonzalo_MG_2_FD_207661 | JGI IMG/M metagenome (GOLD analysis project Ga0310690, IMG submission 207661) | Bovine rumen microbial communities from tropical cattle in Woodstock, Queensland, Australia - Gonzalo_04 (v2) (version 2) | ecosystem: Host-associated > Mammals > Digestive system >... | reverse complement strand
ATTGCAAGGTTGGTGGTCAAAAGATTGCTGATTGGGGTGATGAATTCACAGTCGGATTCAGAAAGTAAAATCAAAAGCCGCCCATTCGGGCGGTTTTTTGTTTCCTCATAAATTGCATATCAAAAATGTAAGATAAAACAAAGTACAACCATGATATCAATATTCTGTTTTTTAAAAATATCGATGCAGTGTTTGACCGTTTTTGGTTAGCCATCTTTTTGCACGTTCTACACCAAATCCATACAGTTCCGATACAGTTGTCCAAAATTCCGGCGAATGATTCATGTGTTCGCGATGTGATAATTCATGCATTACGACATATCGCATAACTTCGTATGGTGCAAATGCCAGTCGCCATGAAAACGAAATATTTCCCGTCGTTGAACAAGAACCCCATCGTGATGTTGTATCACGTAATGTCACATGTTTTGGCCAATATGATTGTGGTGTTGTTTTTATTATCTGCTTTATTTCATTCAATAATTCCACCTTGATAAAATCACGAACACGTCGTTCAAACATATCCACCCCACCCCCGATACATAATGTTGTTTTATCTGTATCCAGATATTTATTCGAACGTATATTTTCATCATGTATTATCTTTATATCACGACCCAATATTTGTATTGTCATTCCCGGAACTATTTTTTCTTTTTGTGGTGCCGCTTCAAATATATGTTCTATCCATTTGCGTTTAGTTTCCAAAAGATTCATAACAAATTTTACAGATGTCGTCCACGGCTTTGAAACATGTATTTCGTGCTTTGAATTTATTTTTGGACGAATCGTCACATTGCGCGCACCACGACGATTTTCTATTATAACTGGCAATGATTGTCCATTTGATAAAACAAAATAAAATTCCGCAGACATTATTATTTTATATACTTTTTTATTTCACGAATAATTTTATCAACATTAAATCCATATTCATTATAAATTGTATCTGCATCCCCAGATGCACCAAATTTATCAATTCCAATTACACAATCTGCAAATTCAAACCAATTTCCAGGTGTGGCCGCTTCGATTACAATTACACATCCACGTAATATCTTGTTCTTGTACGATGCATCTTGTCCCCGAAATGTTTCCAGGTTTAACATGGATACAACCTGGATATTTTTAAACCGTTCTGCAATTTCAACAGCCAATGGTATTTCACTGCCCGTTGCAATTATCGTTGTTTTTGCGTGTCCAGATTTTGCAGGATAAATCACATAACCGCCACGAGATATATCTGCATCATTTGGTGTTTCAATTTGTTTAAATTTTTGACGTGACAAAACAATACAGGACGGATGTTCGTTATCACCAATCATTGTACGCCATGTATAAGCGATTTCTGTCATATTACATGGCCGATACACCATTAAATTCGGTATTAAACGCAGTGACGGTAATTGTTCGATTGGTTGATGTGTTGGACCGTCTTCGCCAACACAGATACTGTCATGAGAAAAAACATATATTGCCGGTAATTTCGACAACGCAGCCAATCTAATTGACGGACGCATATAATCACTAAACACAAGAAACGTAGAACCAACAACACGCAAACCGTCAGCCACCATTCCATTCATCATTGCCGCCATACCATGTTCACGAACACCGTAATTAACAAAGTTCCCATTAAAATTATTTGCAGTTACATCTTTTGAATGCGATGTCTTTACACGTGTGTTGTCCGCCAAATCTGATGACCCTGTTATTAAATCTGCACCAGCCCCCATCAGTAAATCAAGATATATTCCAGATAATTCACGTGTGGAAATGCGTTCTGGAATTTTCGGCACCCTTACACGTGGCAGCACAGAAACAGCACGTATTCTTTTTGCAATTGGACGTTTTGCAACAATGCCCCATAACTTTATTCCATCAGTGTCTGCGAAACGCGAAATCAAATTTAACATTTCTGTATCTGATAATGCAAAACCATGTGCAGCACTTTTATTCGCCAAAGACGAATCGCGTCCCAAAATATTATTGCATCTTATAAAAACCGGTTGATTCGATTTTTCAGCGCGTTCTAACGCATGTTCTATGGAATTAATATCGTTTCCACGTACAGACATAACATTAAAGCCCAACGAACGCATGCGTGCACAAACATCCATATCTGTTTGTGCAACACCATCAATAGATAATTTATTGTCATCCCACAAAACAATCAAATTATTTAAATTCATACGTCCCGCAAATGACAGTGTTTCAAAAGACACACCTTCCATTAAATCGCCGTCTGAAACCAAACAATATGTACGCGCACGAATGCCACGAATCTTTTGTGCCAACGCATATCCAACCGCATTGCCAATACCCTGGCCCAAAGGACCAGTCGTTGCATCAACACCATCAATTCCGTATTCTGGATGTCCCGGCAAACCGCCATATTTTCTGAAACTGTTTAATTCACCAATTTTATATCCAGACAATTTTAATATTGAATACAATAATGCACTGCCGTGTCCAGCAGACAAAACAAACCGGTCTATTCCGCGCCGCAAATGATTCGCAAAAACACATGTGACAATTTCAGCCGCATCCAACACAATTCCAACATGTCCACTGTGCGCAGACAACACCGCCCCCAAAGCATAACTTTTGGCGATATTAGACATTTGTTGTAATTGTTTGGCATTCATCTTCATTTTATGATATTATATCACAAAAAGGATGATAAACAAAATGATAAAAATTTGGACTGATGGCAGTTGTCTTGGAAACCCAGGCCCTGGTGGTTGGGCATTTGTAGCAACAGACGGAAAAAATACTGCTGAACGTTGCGGTGGCGAAAAAGATACAACAAACAACAAAATGGAATTAACTGCTGTGATTCGTGCATTAACTGCTGCAAAAAAGCATGACGAAATCGAAATACACACCGACAGTCAATATGTTAAAAACGGTATGGAATCTTGGATAAAAAATTGGAAAAAAAATAATTGGAAAACCCGCGATAAAAAACCGGTTAAAAACATCGAATTATGGCAGCAATTAGACGAAATCGCATCGTTAAAAAAACTGCATTGGGTCTGGGTCAAAGGACACGCGGGCGAAGAATTCAATGAACGCGTTGATGATTTGGCACGCAGTGCCGCAGAAGCGTTTAAGAAATAAAAAATGCCGATGACGGCATTTTTTATTTTGTACTTTGTTTTCCTTGTTTATGAAAACCTATTATTTTTTCATGTCCTGTAATGTTTTGTTGTTTCAAACATTCTTTGTATAAATTCTTTGATTGAGCATTTAATAACTTACACATATATTCCGCATGTTCTTTTGTTAACGGAGAATAAATAACCTCTTCTTCTGATATAACAGTTGGTTTTGTATCTATGAATGACCGAACAACCTGGTGACTGTATGTAAAGAATGTTGTTCCTTGATTAACACCGCTGTCATGAATTTGCGTTATAACACGTGCAGCCGGTTTATACGTGACGTATGGTATTTTATCTGATGGAGCAACCTGAACAACAACATAACAAACAAACCCTGGCAACATTTTTGTTGTATCTGTGAATATAGGAAAATCCCATTCATATTCATTCAATTCTTCGGAAATCTTTGTAATTCTTTTCGGTAATTTTTTTACACGTGATTCCGTATTAAAACTGATTTCACCACCATTAAAAGGATAACCCTGGTTTTGTAAATATTCTGCAAATTCATCTTCAAAGGCATCTGGATCTTTGTTCAAATCATCAAGTGTATAATTATTCTTTTTCATGAAAGCATCTAATTCCGTTTCGATAACTTCGCGACTTAACACTTTCTTTGGTTTTACTAATGATTTTAAAAATTTTCCAAATGCGGCAAATTTTTGCTTTAAGGTAAAATTCTGTTCTGTTCCAGGCATACGAAATCCTTTGTTCTTATTTTTGTTCTATAAGTTCTCTCGCTATGCCCCCCGAAATCCTGTTGCAACAATAAACATTTCAACAGAATCTTTGCGTGAAGATGGCGGTTTTATATAATGCACATCTTCAAAATGTTCTTTGATTTGTTTTACCAAATCATTTGTTGTGCCACCTGTAAATGACTTTGCAATAAATGTACCATCTTTTTTTAGCGCATGCAATGCAAAATCTAAGGCATATTCCAAAAGCACCATTTGGCGCAAGTGGTCAGTCTTTTTGTGTCCAACAGTATTTGGAGCCATATCAGACATTACAACATCAACTGTCCCATGCCCCATTTCATCGTGTGGCAACCCCAATTTTTCTTCCAGCCACGTCAAAGCCGCATCGCTTGTAAAATCGCCCTGATAAAATTCAACACCATTTATCGGGGTTATTTCTAATAAATCCATTGCAAATATCTTTGATTTTGGAAATTCGCGTGCAACATATTGCGACCAAGAACCAGGCGCAGCCCCCAAATCAACAACAACTTGACCGTTCTTGAAGAAATGAAATTTTTCATTCATTTCGATAATTTTATATGCAGCACGTGCGCGATATCCTTCTTTCTGGGCGCGCGCAACATACGGATCGGATGCCTGACGTTGAAGCCAAGCCACCGAAGATTTATGCGCTGCAATTTTTTTATTTAATATTTTCATTTAATTATTTTGCACCAGGAACACCGCCTGCTTGTTGCATACGTTGCATCACAGCTTCCATTCCGCCCATGCGTTGAATCATGGCCATTTGTTGTTTCATTTTTGTATATTGTTTAATAATATGTTCAACATCACGAACATTGCAACCCGCAGTTTCCGCAATACGAGCCTTTGCGTTTGCAAAAACTTTTTCTGGATTTGCACGTTCTTCAACAGTCATCGCTTCTAATATTTTGATTTGTGCATCAACACTACCGTCTTTGATTTTTTCTTTCATTGCAGCAACAGCGTCAGACATTCCTGGAACCATTTTCAAAAGCCCGCTGAAATTGCTCATTTTTTTAATTTGTTTCAATTGAGCCAACATATCGTTCATATCAAATTGACCAGACATCATACGTTCAGCAGTTTCTTTCATACCCGAAGGCATTTTCGCTGCTTCTTTTTCTAAATCAATTGTTTCTTTGTTTTCTTCTATTTTTTTCTTTTTTCCAAAACCGAACATTTTTCATCTCCTTAAGTTTTTTTTGTTGTTTTTATTATGTTATTTACTTTTTTTGGGTTTGTCCAGATACTTTTTAAGATATTTACCAGTCAAAGATTCAGGATTTTTCGCAACATCTTCTGGGGTTCCAACTGCAACAATCTGTCCGCCCCCCGCACCACCATTGGGGCCCAAATCAATAATCCAATCAGCTGTCTTTATAACCTCTAAATTATGTTCAATAACAATAACCGTGTTGCCTTGGTCAACCAATTCATGCAAAACCGACAATAATGATTTTATATCTTCAAAATGCAATCCGGTTGTTGGTTCATCCAATATATATATTGTTTGGCCAGTACTGCGTGCTGCTAATTCTTTGGATAACTTTATACGTTGCGCTTCACCACCTGATAAATCAAGAGAACTTTGACCCAGCTTTATATAATCAAGTCCAACACGTTTTAATAATTCTAATTTACGCGCAATTTGTGGAACATTGATAAAAAATCTATAAGCTTCTTCAACCGTCATGTTCAACACATCTGCAATTGATTTACCTTTGTATTTTACAGCCAAAGTTTCATCATTATATCTTTGGCCATGACATTTATCGCATTCAACATAAATATCGGCCAAGAAATTCATCTCTATTTTAATTTGGCCGTCCCCCTGACATGCTTCACAACGACCACCTTTGACATTGAACGAAAAACGTCCAGCATCATACCCACGTGTTTTTGCTTCGGGTAAGTTTGCAAAGAAATCTCGAATATTATTAAATACACCAACATATGTTGCAGGATTGCTGCGCGGGCTGCGCCCGATTGGTGATTGGTCGATATCAACAACCTTGTCAATGTTTTCTATACCGCTGATAACGTCATGCGCACCTGTTTCTAATTTAGAATTATAAAGCGCACGCATAATTGCTGGATACAAAGTATTTAACAACAATGTAGATTTTCCAGAACCAGACACACCTGTTAACGCAATAAATTTACCAAGAGGAAAATCAACGTTCACGTTCTTAAGGTTATTTTCATGCGCACCTTCGATTCTTATAAACTTGCCGTTCCCAGTTCTTCGTTTCTTTGGGACATCAATTTTGCGTTTACCAGACAAATATTGTCCCGTCAAAGAATCAGGATTTTTTATAACCTGACTTGGCGTTCCTGCTGCAATTACGTTTCCACCATTAATCCCAGCACCACGACCAATATCAACCAAATAATCAGCACTGCGCATCATATCTTCATCGTGTTCAACAACAATAACAGTATTATCTTTGTCGCGCAACATTTTCAAAGTATCTATTAATTTATCATTATCACTTTGATGTAAACCAATTGACGGCTCATCCAGCACATACAAAACACCTGATAAACCACTGCCAATTTGCGATGCCAGTCTTATACGCTGGGCTTCACCACCAGACAATGTTCCAGCCATACGTGACATCGTCAAATATCCCAAACCAACATTTTGCAGGAAATATAACCGCGACGTAATTTCACGCAATACCATAGAAGCGATTTCATTTTCTTTTTTAGTTAAATGATTCGGCAAATCTTGAAACCAGCGCAAAGAATCATCTATTGACATTTCGCACACATCCATAATGTCGCAATTATTTATTTTGATGCACAAAGCTTGGATATTTAATCTTTTACCATGACATACCGGACATGTCTTTTCAGATTGATACTTTGACAATTCATTACGCATTGATTCAGAATCAGATTCACGTAATCTGCGTTCTAAATTAGGAATCACACCTTCATATGGTTTTTCATAAACATAACCGTTCCAATTTATTTTTATTGGTTCATCCCCAGTACCATATAAAATTATTTCTTTATCTTTTTCAGATAATGTATGCCAAGGTTTCGATAATGGTATCTTGTATTTTTTATGCAATGCATCCATTACATTTTCATATTGGCTTAACATGCCACCACGCGACCACGGTGCAATCGCACCACCTAATATAGATTTTGTTGTATCTGGCACAACTAAATCTGGTGAAACATTTAATTGAACCCCCAAACCATCACACGCATTACACGCACCAAGTGGTGCATTAAACGAAAACAATCTTGGTTCAATTTTTGGAACCGTAAAACCACTTACCGGGCATGCGTATTCTTGTGAATATAAAGAATCTTCATTTGTATCAAGGCGATGAACAATTACTGCCCCAGGTACAAGACGCAAAGATGCTTCAAACGACGCATAAAGACGTGAACGAAACTCATCTAAATCTTCACCACTTAATTCTTTATCCGGCATCGCGACACGATCTATGATAACCATTATGTTGTGTTTTCTATTTTTATCCAATGGTGGAACAGAAGACAAATCATAAACCGTCCCGTCTACAATTGCACGTTGATAGCCCTGCTTTATCAAAAATGCGATTTCTTTTTTATATTCTCCTTTGCGGTCACGAATCATCGGTGCCATTATAAAAAACTTTACCCCATGTGGAATTTTTAGTGTCCATTCTACCATTTCAGCAACAGATTGAGATTTTATTGGCAACCCCGTCACCGGAGAATAAGGAATTCCAATACGAGCCCACAAAAGACGCAAATAATCATATATTTCTGTGACTGTTCCAACAGTAGAACGCGGATTCTTAGATGTGGTCTTTTGTTCAATAGAAATCGCTGGGGACAAACCTTCGATTAAATCAACATCTGGTTTTTTCTGCATATCTAAAAATTGACGTGCATACGAAGACAAAGATTCAACATATCTGCGTTGCCCTTCGGCATATATTGTGTTAAATGCCAATGATGATTTACCAGAACCAGACACACCCGTCAACACAATCATCTTGTTTTTTGGCAGGTCTAAATCTATATTTTTAAGATTATTTTCGCGTGCACCGCGAATCTTTATATTTCCAGTCATAACAAAAGTATAGTGACAAAATCATAAATTTCAATGTTTTATGAATCTAAAACTATTCTGCAAAACCATTTGACTTTAAAGCATCAGGTGCCATTGAAATTCCTGTCTTTTTTGTATTAGCCGGCCCTAATTTCTTTATCAATTGCCCATCAACCCAAACATCTATGGCCCCAGCATTTCCAAATGTTCCTTTGTATTTATCCGACAATGGCATATAATAAACATCCCCAGGAACCAAAACACGCGAAAAAACACTGTTACCACGTGCATCTTCGATTTTTACCCAAGATTCTTTCTCGGCCTGTAAAACAACACGTGATTCCTTGCTGTTTTTTGCTTCAAATTTCTCACGCACAGGATATCTAAAATCCGGTTCTTTAACGATGGTTTCTGCCACTGTTTCTGTTGTTGTATCAACAGGTGTTTCTTGTACGACAGGTTGTGCTTTGTTACCCGACAATAAAACGATTAATGTAATCAAAAGAATTAATGCGCCCAAACCAGACACAAACCAAACCCAATGCTTCTTCACGTATGACAAAGCACTCTTATACCACTTTAACATTAATTCTTTGTCAATTTTTACAGATTGTTTTGGTTGAATAATAATTTCTTCTTCTTTTTTCTCTTCAGAAATCAAACCTAATTCGCGTTTTAATTTTGCAATTACTTCATCTGGATTCAATCCCAATTCAACAGCATAACTGCGCGCAAAACCCAATATGTACACATCTTCTGGAATAAGACGATAATTTCCTTCTTCTAACGCGGTTAAAAAATCTTCACGAATACAAAGCAACTTTGATATCGTAGCAATTTCACGTTTTCTGCGTCCAGTAGTGCGTGCATTACGCAACATTTCACCCGCGGTAATTTCAGTTGTCACAGTTGAGTTTTCTTCATTCATAATAAAATCCTTTGCTAGCAATATGTTATGCCAGAATTATTAAGATGTCAATCGACAGCCCAAAATTCTTTTATTATTTTTTTCAAATCACGTTCTTCTGTTATTTGGTTAACCCGAATACGAAATTGCGCAGAATTCGGCATTCCCGCAGAATACCATGCAGCATGTTTACGAAACATTGGTATCGCAGATTTTGCCCCATAATATTCTATCATCAAATCAAGGTGTTTCAAAACAACATCTGCAATATTTTCTGGTTTTGTACAAATTCCACACAAACAACCAAAAATCCATGGTTTTCCTAACATCGCCCGTCCAATCATGGCACCATCATACCCAAGATTTTGAACCCGTTCTATATCATCAACAGATTTTATATCACCATTTGCAATTATTGGGATTGGTAAATTAGGTTTCACGGGCAAATTCGCATTACCTGTATAACCTTGCGCCCTTGTCCGTCCATGTACAGTCACAAAAGCAGCCCCAGAAAGCGCGGCAACGCGTACCAAATCTTGCCAATCTTTATGAGCATCATCCCACCCAAGTCTTGTTTTTACAGACACTGGTATTTTTACACTTTGAACACAACTTTCTATTATGCGCCCAGCCAATTCATGATTACGCATTAAATACGCACCTGCACCCGCCCTGGTCGCAACTTTTGGTACAGGACACCCCATATTTATATCAATCCACTTTGCACCAGAATCTTGCAGAATTTTAGCAGCTTCACCCATTAAATAGGGGTCTGCGCCAAATATTTGTGCACCAATATTGCCTTCATCTGTATAATTATCAAAATTACGTATGCAATTTTTATGTCCAGCAACCAGCGAATGACAAGATATCATTTCTGTCACTAATGAAATACCAGGCGCAAAATCACGTATGATTTTACGAAAAGGCTTGTCAGTTATTCCTGCAAGTGGCGCTGCAAAAATTTGATTATCATTCTTGAACATTTGTGATATAATAAACGACATGAAAGAAAAAATCAAAACTTTCTTTGAATTTTTGAAACGCGCATGGGCTGCAGGCCCCCGTGGCAAAAGTGGTATTGTTTTGATGATTTTATCGTTATTCTTTTTTATCCGTCTATTCTGTGGTACACAAAATGTGCAAAGTTTTATCATAAATGCCTGGCATTTAAAACAAGAACGCGCAGAATTGGCTGTTGCACAAAAGCAATTACAACAAACACAGCATCATATATATTTGCTGCAACCATCTAACTCTTCAACTGATTATATTGAAGAACTGGGTCTGCAAAACCTAAACCTTGGCGACCCAGAATTCAAAGAATTAAAATATTAAAAAATCAGTTTAAATAAAGTATCATCCCATTAAGATAAAAAGCGAACATCAACCATACTATGTATGGTATGGTCAGCCAGAATGCTGTTTTGCTGATTCTAAAAAATGAACGTGCCATAAATATTGATGTTATTATCATTGCTGTCAAAATTAATAATGCTACTTCTGGCAACTGGGCTCCAAAGAAAGCCAACGACCACAATGTGTTTAAAATTATATTTATTACAAACAAAACATACGCACTGGTTTTATCATAACGATTATCTGTATTATTTTTTTGCATAATAAAAAACAAAGACAACCCCAACATGAAATAAAGTATTGTCCAAACGACACTAAATACCCAACCTGCCGGTGTTAATACAGAATTGTTCAACGAATTGTACCAAACATTGCCACCTGTTTCAATTGGAGTAACAAAAATTCCCAATATACCAGGTAAAAAGCCTAAAAACATTGCAAAAACGAATTTTAAAAACGTCATTTTTTATCTCCTTGGTTTACAAAAAATTATAACATTTCAAAAAACATAAAAATATTGGAAAGAAATCTTAGAAAAAAAAAGCCAAAATATGATATAAAGGTTCCATGGAATCGCGGCATGCGGCTACTTCTCTTATAAAAACGTCAGCTTTTGTGACGTTTTTTGTTTAATGTTTTATCCCATATTTTCCACGATTAACCGGACGATAAGAAAGTGCTTCGGCCAAATCAGCCATAATTATATTATCATCACCACGTAAATCTGCAATTGTACGCGCAATACGTTTAATGCGATTATAGCCACGTGCAGACATTCCCATCTTTTCTGCCGCAGTATTTAAAAATGTTGTTAATTCATCGTTCAACACAACATACTTATCCATATCCGCACCGTCTAATAACGCATTAACGTAACCTTGACGCGCAATCTGTTTATTACGTGCACGCACAACACGTTCGCGAATTTGTGCGCTGGATTCTGCAGTATTATTTTCCGTAACCTTCATTTCCCATGGATTCACAGCATCAACATCAACATGCAAATCGATTCGGTCCAACAAAGGTCCAGATATTTTATTTTGGTAGGCCTCTGCACATCTGGGTGCGCGTGAACACGACAACGCAGCATTTCCCAAATGTCCACATGGGCACGGGTTCATCGCAGCAATTAATTGAAAATGTGCGGAATATGTTGAATTACGTTTTGCACGTGATATAACTATCTTTCCAGATTCCATCGGTTGACGCAATATTTCAAGAGTCGCACGATTAAATTCTGGCAATTCATCCAAGAATAAAACCCCATTGTGTGCCAAAGATATTTCCCCAGGTTTTGCGTCACTGCCCCCACCTGCCAACGCAACAGGACTTGCAGTATGATGTACAGACCGGAACGGACGATTCGTTATCAATGATTCATTGTCTAATTTTCCAGCAATAGAATAAATTATAGATGTTTCCAAAATTTCATTTGGCGTCATTTCTGGCATTATAGTCGGTAAACGTGAGGCCAACATTGTCTTACCAGATCCTGGTGGCCCCACCATTAACATCGCGTGTCCCCCAGCTGCCGCAATTTCCAGCGCACGTTTAGCACTTTCTTGCCCATGTACTTCGGATAAATCACCGATTTTATTATCGATATTTGTCGGTTGAATCATTTGTGGCAAAGGTAATATTTGACTGCCACGAAAATGATTTATTAAATCTAAAACATGATTTGGAGCCAATATATTTGTATGTCCTGCCCAACGCGCTTCACCACCCTGGGATGCAGGACAAATTATTCCAAAACCATTATTGTTTGCCCATACACTGGCCGGTAAAACACCATTTGTTCGTACAATTGCACCATCCAGTCCAATTTCACCAATAATTACATATTTTGATATTTCACTTTCTGGCAAAATATCCATCGCGCACAATATTCCACATAAGATTGGTAAATCAAAATGTGCCCCTGTCTTTTCAATATCAGCGGGTGACAAATTAACCGTTAATTTCTTTGACGGCAAAGAAATATTCAACGCAGACAATGCATTACGTATTCTTTCCGCAGATTCTTTAACTGCCCTGTCTGCCAACCCAATAATATTAAATTCGGGTTTTGCGAAACCAGCCGACAATTGAATCTGAACATCTATCTTGGTGATGTCCATCCCGTTAAAAATAATCGTATTCAAATTTATCATGTTCTTAATATTAAAACTTGCGCTGTCGCTTTTCAAGGTATAAAATATCCACATCACAAAAGGATTAATTATGCCATTAAAAAATCAAAATGCTGCACGCGAATGGTTTAACACTATATTTTATGGTGGACTTATCGCTATCATATTCCGCAGTTTGTTGCTGGAACCATTTAATATACCGTCGGGTTCAATGATACCATCTTTACATGTTGGTGACCATATTTTTGTTCAAAAATGGTCTTATGGATATTCACGTTATTCTTTTCCTTTTGGTTCATGGAATTTATGGAACGGTCGATTTTTTGCAAAGCACGAACCAAATGTTGGTGATATTATTGTTTTTCGTAAACCTGGGGGCAACGTTGAATATGTAAAACGATTGATTGGTAAACCTGGTGACACAATTCAAATGATAGATGGACATTTATACATAAACGGTAAAATGGTTGAACGCAAGAATGCACGTCCATATATTGTTGCGAATTTACCGAAATCGTTACGGTCTGTTGGATATTACAAAGACAATATGTCAATCAAAGGAAATAAAATTTGGATTGATAATAAACCTGCACCATTCAATTACACAATAGAATACAAATCAGACAGAATCTGCAAAATATCACCATATGAATGTGGTGTCTTTGATGCAACAGAATACACAGAAGTTTTACCAAACGGTGTCGAACACAGTATCATAGAAACGACCGACAATGCCCCGTTAGATAACACAGAAATGTTCACTGTTCCTGAAAATCATCTTTTCTTTATGGGTGATAATCGTGATAACAGTGCAGACAGCAGAACATCTGCTGTTTCGTATGTAAATCGCGATAATGTCTTGGGACGTGTTTGGTTTATTTGGTATTCGCATAATTATTATTCTTCTATGTTGGCATTTTGGAATTGGGGCAACAAGATGCGCTGGGATAGATTTGGCATGGGGAAAAAGCAATAATGAAATTAGACTATAAATTTAAAAACAGCGAACTATTAAAACTGGCTTTGGTACAAAGCGGTATCGATTCTAAGCATAATAATGAACGTTTAGAATTTGTTGGTGACAGGGTTTTAGGATTATCTGTGGCACAAATGCTTTATGAAATGTACCCAGATGAAGTCGAAGGCAGTCTGGCGCGTCGTCATGCGTTTTTAGTTTCTACAGAAACATTGGCGATTATTGCAAAAAAAATTGAAATCGAACACGATTTACACCATGGTCACATGACAGGTGGAAAAATCAATCACATTTTAGCCAATGCAATGGAAGCGATTTTGGGTGCAATCTTTCTTGATTCAGGATTTGAAAACGCACGCAAAATCATATTTGATTTATGGCAAGATATGGCCGCCGCAGAAATAAATGCCCCGAAAGATGCAAAAACAGCACTGCAAGAATTGGTTCAAAAGAACGGAAATGGTTCATTACCGATTTATGAATACAGCGAACCTGTTGGCGCATCACATAATCCTGAATTTACCGCGACAGTATCCGCAATGGGAAAATCTGCGACCGGGGTCGGATCATCCAAAAAACTGGCCAGTTTAGATGCTGCGGAAAAATTATTAAAAATTCTTGCAATTGCGGGATGATACGGCTACAATCGCAAAAGAAAAATAACCAAAGGAAAAATTATGTTTTCGATTTTACTTGTATTATTAATCATCGTTGCAGTTTTAATGACTGGTTTAATTTTATTACAAAAATCCGAAGGGTCTGGCATGTCTGGATCTGCTGCCGCATCAATGTTTGGCGGGGTTTTAACCGGATCTGCTGCTGGTAATTTCTTAACAAAAGCAACCGCTGTTTTGGCAACGATATTCTTTATTTTGTGTGCTGCCCTTTCATTAGTTGTCGCAAAAACAGATGTTGCCGGAACACATAAATCTGAATTGCGAAATGAATTAACCACAACACAAAATACAGATACAACGGTACCAGAATCAACACCTATCAGTGATGCATCTGAACCTGTGAAATTGCAATAAAGATAAAGAACAAATAAAAAAAATACCGCAATATTTGCGGTATTTTTTGTTTACGAAAAATTATTTTCTTTTCTTTGTTGTCTTTTTTGCAACTGGCTTGCCAGATGTTTTTGGCATTTTCTTAAATTCTTGCCAAATCAAACTGGCGCTGATATATGCAACCAATGCAGATAATGCAGTCAAAACACCACCAATTATATCGCCCCCAGCAAAATACAAAAAGAATATAAACGAAACCGCAAATACAATTGTATATTGCATTTTGTTTACCAAGACTTTACCTAGTTTTTGAAAGAAATTCATATAAATACTCCTTTTTCCTTGCATGTAATTATATCATAAAAATTACAATAAAAAAACAAAAAAGCCGTGTTTTTTTTCAACACGGCCCCTTATATAAAGATTACAACCTTATAAAATTATATTACCGTTAACATGAGCATTTTCTGGAATTGGTCCAAAAGATGACTGACGATTAACATAAATATTTCCGTTCACAGTAAATTTACCACAGAAATTCAATCTGTCGACATTACGAATAAATAAATTTCCATTTATTTTTGCACCACATGGCAATGTATATTTACGCATATTTTGAATAAACAAATTACCATTGATATAAACATTATTTTTCAAAATTGGTGCAGATGGATGAACATCAACAATCACATCCCCAGATAAAACCTGTTGTGATTCATTTTTTGATGGAATATACGATTCATTAATAACTTGGACATTTTTTACACCGACAGTTTTAATCTTTTGTTTTACACCTTTTTCATTACGCAAAGGTAATACTACATTTGTTTTACGCTGTGCAACTTTGCGCGCATCTTGTTTAGAAACTGCAACAACATTTGAATTGGTGTTATTTTTTGAACATCTGTTGCAACATACAAAATCTGCAATCAAAGATGAAAACAAAACGATTATCGCAACCAACAATGTCAAATTTATCATTCCTACAATATCTATAGATTTCAACCAATTCCATATACGTTTGCATAATTTGACCAACCATGCCCAAATTTTTTTGCATAAATTCCAAGGAAACAAAATAATCTTTTTAAACAACTGTTTAATATTTTGTTTGTGCGCTTTCTTGGTCGCTTGTTTCATATTTTGTGATTTATTCATATCAAATCCTTTTGTTATTCGATACAAATAATAGACAATATTTTTAATTTGTCAAGCGTTTTGTTAAACCTATTAAAAATAATGCCGCCAACATCTATCGGCGGCACTAGTATTATTCGTAAATCGTTTCGTGTACCGAATATTCAACATCATTTACCTTGATACGCAATACATTTCCAACATCTGTTTCGCCTGCATCGCGTCCATCCAGTGTCTTTACACCTTCAATAACTGGGGTTGTGTCTGCATAATAAGTTACACCATCAATCTTTACCGCCAATGAAGGTTCGGTACGTTTATCACCGGCATGTAAATGCAATACACGTTCAACATTATCATCGCCACGTACCTTTAATACACGTCCACAATCTTGTTCAACACGTGAACCAACCGGAGAATGTAAACCATCTGCACACGCGTCAATCCCTTGGTCTTCTTCCACCCCTATCACAAAGGTATCACCACGACACCAGTGATTTTCCAGGCATTGCACACATGTTGACGATTCGCCTGGCAAATATGTACCTGCATTACATACCACTTGCGAAATACAATCTTCTACACTGGATGAACCAGGGGCAGATATACCATCTGGGCACTGTACTTTACCGTAGTCTTCACCATCATAAGCCGCCGTAACACCAGCACAATAAAAGCCTGCCGGACAAGTGACACAAGCTGTATTACTTGCGGTTGCGGCTTCCGCACTGAAATATGTTCCTGCATCACACGTAGCGGATACAGGCTCCCACACAGCTTCTAATTCGACATCACCATTATCAACACCAAACGAATTGATGTCACACATAGAACCATCCGTAAAATAATCTAAAGAAAAGCTAGGCAAAACAAAGACCGCCGACAATATCATTGCAAAAGGCAAACGTTTTAACATACGGACTTTCCCTCTTTTTCCTTTCTTTTCCGCCGGTTTCATGTCAGTTTCTTACCACAACTACCATACAAACATCGGACAAAAAACCTTTCCTATACCAACATATTAGAAAAAAACGACACACTGGGTCAAGTGTTTTTATAAATATATTGAAATATAAAAAACACATAAAAAAAGCACCTTTTTTGATAAAAAAAAGCGAAATATACGAATACAGGTTGCCGATAGTAAAAATATAAAAAACCGCAGAAATCCGCGGTATTAACTGGCGCGCCCAGCAGGACTCGAACCTGCAACCCACAGATTAGAAATCTGTTGCTCTATCCAATTGAGCCATGGGCGCACGTTGCAAAGCTTATATCAAAAAGTTCACGATTGCAACCGTTTATTTTTTGATATTAACTTTTAAAAACACTTTCTTGCCACGCTGAACCATAATAGATTCACGTGGTTCGACAACATAATCTTTGTCGGTGATTTTTTCACCGTCAATTTGAATTCCCCCCTGTTCTATCATACGGCGCGCTTCTGATTTTGAATCAAACATTTTAACCGCAATCAAGAAGTCAATTATCCCCATTGGTTCATGCATTTCTAGATCAAAACTTGGTGCATTTGCAGAAACACCACCTGCAAACAATGCGGACGCTGCGGCTGATGCTTCCTGGGCAGCAGTTTCCCCATGAACAAGTTTTGTAATTTCAAATGCCATACGTTTTTTCGCAGCAATAATGTCATCTTTGCACATTTGTCTGATTTCATCCATTGGGATATCTGTAAACAATGCCAATAACAATTCTGTATTTTCATCACCAGTGTTATAAAAATATTGGTAAAAATCGAACACTGTTGTTCTTTCGCGCGCAACCCATAATGTTCCCTTTTCGGTTTTTCCCATTTTTTTACCATCAGCAGTCATTAACAACGGTGATGTCAACCCATATATCTCTGATTTATCTTTGCCAGATTCAATATTCATCTTTCTGAATAATTCTGTTCCAGCAACAATGTTTCCCCATTGATCAGACCCGCCTATTTCTAATACACATCCTTTGTCATTATGCAAATGAACAAAATCGTATGCCTGCATTGGCATATATCCCATTTCTAAAAATGTCAAACCGCCATTTTCACGACGACGAGAATATGCTTCACTGGCCAACATAGTATTCACATTAAAATGAACACAAACCAATCGCATAAAATCAACATAAGTAAATTTATTTATCCAATCTGCATTATTTACAATTTCTGTTTCTGGCAAAACAAAATGTTTAACCAATTCTTTAACTTCTGTTAAATTGTGTTCCACTTCTTCTTTGGTTAACATTTTACGCATATCAGATTTACCAGTTGGATCACCAATCATACAGGTTGCGCCACCAATTAAAATAATACCGTGATGTCCGGCATTTTGCAGATGTCTGAACATACGCAAAGCAAAGAAATGCCCGATGTGTAAACTGTCCGCAGTAGGATCAATTCCCAAATAGAAAGTAATTTTCTTGTCGCTGTTTAACAATTCTTTTATTTGTTCAGGATGTGTCATATCTTTGACAAATCCACGTTCTTGCAACATATCAAACAATTTTTCTGCCATGCTTTACACCTTATCTTTGCTCTGTTTTTTCTTGTTTAACCATAAGACTTTTTTTATTCTCTGCGATTTTCTTTACACTTTTCTGTAAACATTCTTTAAAGTAATCACTGTTTAAATTACTCCATACAACACAATGATATTTATTATTAAATTGATAACTTACCATTCCAACACTGCAATTTAAGTCTCTGTATATAAACATGTGCGCATTTTTTAATGACTTTTTAAATTCTTTAATAAATTCTTCCGTATAACTTGCCATTTTAAATTCCTTTATATATTTTTCTTGGTAAATAATAACAAAATTAAACAAAATATGCAAATTATTATGTTAATAAATATGCAAAATTCGGTCTTTTAATAATATTTTTTGCAAATTACGCCATGCCTTTACAGAAACAGGTATTTTCTGACGCAAACATTCACGAACCAACGCGAATTTGAATACCAGTCTGTCCAATTTTCCCCCGTCAAAAAAGCCCGGTAAACATTCAATATAATCTTTGCACGCAGCTTGGTTGACAAGCGGTAATTTTTTATTCAAAATCAGTTTATGTTTTACCAAATAGGCACAATAATCAAAAGCATAATATTTATCTTGAAGTGCGATAAATTTTTTTCCAACAGATAAATCTTGTGCAAAAACTTTTGGTAAATCGACAGTTCTGGAAACTTTCTTTATACCATTAATTTTCAAACTTCCTAGCTGCAAGGAATACTTTTCCACCCCTGTCAAAAGAACGGAATACAAAGTTTCATGTTCAGTCAATCGTCTGATTTTGTATTTTTGCATAAATTTTCCTATTAAAAAATTCGGGATTGTCACGATTTTTGCAAAAGGACAACCCCGAAACATTAATAACAATCAAAGATAATTATTGCAACATTTTCGCAACTTCATCTGCCAGATTGTCTTCGCGTTTTTGGATGCCTTCGCCCAAGACATAGAACGCATACCCAGCCAATTTACCACCGTGTTCTGCGATAACGTCTTTAACTTTCTTTGAAGGATCCATAACGAATGGCTGTTCTTCTAAAACAGATTCTGCATACCATTTTTGGATACGACCATCTACCATTTTTTCGACAATATTTTCTGGTTTGCCAGCAGTTGCCCCAGATTCAACGAACACTTTCTTTTCGCGTTCAACTGCCTTTGGATCAACATCAGCAATTGTCATAAATTCTGGTTTATTCGCAGCAATGTGCATCGCGATTTTACCACCAATTTCATCAATACGTGGATCATTTCCATTGATTGCAACGACCACACCAATTTGTCCCATACCTGGAACCAATGCGTTGTGAACATAAGAATAAACATGATCACCATCAACTTTGGCAATACGACGCAAACTCATGTTTTCACCGATTGTAGAAATTGTTGCAGCAATATCGTCTTTGACAGCATTCAAAGTTGCATCAAAATCACCAGCCAATTCCAGTGCTTTGTTTGCAACATTTGCAACCAATGCTTGGAATTTGTCATTTTTCGCAACAAAGTCTGTTTCTGCATTCAATTCAACAACACAACCCATATTGTCGCATTTTACAACAGTCACCAAACCAGATGCAGCGACACGACCAGCCTTTGATGCAGCCTTTACGATACCTTTTTGGCGCAACCAATCGGCAGCGGCTTCGATGTCACCATTGTTTTCGACTAATGCTTTTTTACAGTCCATCATACCTGCGGATGTTTTTTCGCGCAATTCTTGGACTAATTTTGCTGTTACTTCTGCCATTTGTATTTCCTTTCTTTAACGGGGTTATTATTTATCAGCTTTGTCTGCCAATTTGCTGCGACGAACTTCGCGAGCTTCAGAAGTTTTTGATTTTTGTTTTGCTTCTTTAACTTTCAAATCGTGTTCGTATTCTTCAGCAGCAGCTTCTGCATTATCAGATTCTGCTTTTTTACCAGCAGCGCCACCCAATCTTTTTTCAATACCAGACAAAATAGCATCTACGAATAAATCGCAATACAACTGTGTTGCACGTGATGCATCATCGTTTCCTGGAACTGGGTAATCAACCAATTCTGGATTAGCGTTTGTATCACAAATAGCGATTGTTGGAATGTCCAAATTTCTTGCTTCGTGAACAGCATTCAATTCACGTGGTACATCAATAACAATCATTGCTTGTGGAACACCGTGCATTTCCAAAATACCACCGAAAATTTCACGTAATTTAGCAACTTCTTTTGTCATAACACCGACTTCTTTCTTGGTCAAACCCAATTTGTCAGCATTAGCAATATCATTTTCCATCTTTTTCAAACGACGGATGCTTTGAGAAACTGTTGTCCAGTTTGTCAACATACCACCCAACCAACGATTATTTACATAATATTGTCCGCAACGTTCCGCAGCATCTTTAACGATATCTTTTGCTTGGTGTTTTGTTGCAACGAACAAGATTTTACCACCAGCGGCTGCGATAGCTTCCAAAGCAACCAATGAACGATGCAAAAGTGGTGCAGTTTTATTCAAATTGATGATATGAATTTTATCTTTTACGCCATAAACATATGGTGTCATTAATGGGTTCCAACGACGTGTATGATGTCCAAAATGAACACCTGCTTCCATTAATTGTTTCATAGTAAATGTTGGCAATGCCATGATTTTATCCTTTGTTTTTCTGTTGTTATCCTCGGTCAGCAGATGTAAAAAACCAGATATCTGGACAGAAATTATATCCGCTGCCTGTGTTCTTCGCATTAAATGCGTGCTGCCATATTAAAACAATTTTGCCGAAAAATCAAGTATTTTTTTATTTTTTCCCTGTCCAAGTAAAGAACACAAACAAGTAAAAAAAACCGGGGATACCCCGGTTTTTTATTTATCTATGAAATTTGCAGAAGCTTGTACCGCAGCAGCTTGGACTGCATTAGCGGCTGGCAGTGTAAGATTCATATGAAGATTACCAATCGGTTTGTATGTTATACCACCGCTGCTGGTTGGGGTATATGAACCGCCACTAAATCCCATACATTTACGATATTCGTCACCTGTTTTCGTCCAGCATTGTAACGATTTTTCAGCATATTTATTCCCCGCAATACCATACATCAATTGTTTCTTTGACAACGTCATTATACATGCTGTTTTTGCATCGTTTGCGTGTGAATTTTGTGGACAATCAACAGTGCCTTGGTCACGACTGGTCGATGGTTCGAAATCACCGCCAGGACAGTATTTTGACGAACTGGTACACTTCTTTGATTCATTACTGCCCTTTGGTAAATAATAACCTGGTTCAACAGTGATTTTGCTTTTATCAAGAAGCCCCTGAGGGGTGTTCCAACCAATTTCAAAGTACCCGCCCGGACAAAGTTTGTTATTTGGACATTGTTCACAGTCATTAGACGACATACCATTTGCCTTTAAATAAGTGCCTTCAATACAACGCACCGTGTCACGTGTACATTTGCCAGCTTTGTGGTCTGGTTTTGATGGTGCTTCACACTTTTCACCAACACCTTGGGGGTCGTTACTCATGTGAAATGTTCCACCTTTGCAAACGTGATTATAACCAATTTCAAAACTAGCATCGTTACACGACCAACAGCTGTTTGATTTGGCGGGCAAATACGTTCCAACCGGACAATTTACAGTCACCGATGTATCAACAACACATTCTGTTTTTGCACTGTTTGGCACCAATTGGTCACCGCATGTTTCTTTTCCTTGGTCGTATGTTTCTTTTTTCCAAGGTCCCCCACCCGGACAAATAGTATGACCATCATTTGGACATGGTACACAAGTAAAAGATGACAGACTGGGCATGTGTATCACACCATTTTCAGAATATGATGTTTCGTATGCTTTAAGATATTTTCCTGGTTCACATGATTTTTTATCGGAAACACAACTCATCTGCATGCTATCTGGTTTAGAATCACCTTCACATTTTTTTACCCCTTGGTCTACATCTTTTGGGGTCACTTTTTTCCCTTTTGTACCTTCGCAAATATATCCACGGGCATTTGGACTGGCCTTGTCACAATCTAAACAATAAACAGATTGACTGCAAAGTACACATTTGTTGGTCAAGCGGGGTAAATATTGTCCAGCAGGACATTCGACTTCTGCATAAAGAACCTTTCTGCCATCAATACTGGAGTTGTAATAACACTCGTTTATACTTTTTGCGCCATTCTTATGTCCACCCATACTCTGTGAATACGGAAAATCGCTTGGACAATAAAAAATACCGGCTTTTTCCAGGTGGTCTTTGACAGATGCTTTCTTTTGCGCACAGGCAGTATTTGGGTTACGGTCGGAATCGTCACCAACCGCAAATTTTTTACCACCAACACAATAACATCCGCTTGGGCAATCTTTTTTATTTCCAGCATTATAACAATATTCGCCCTCTTCAGTAGCAAACGAACAATCGTTTCTGTAAGCAAATGCATTACCAATCGGCAATATCATCATCAATGTTGTTATAAGTATGGTGTTTTTCATTATTTGTCCCCCTTTGCCTGATATTACAATAAACCGCCCAAGAAACGAGCGGCCGGGGAGTTAGAAAATCAGTACGTTAATGATTCTGTGGTTTTCGGGCTTGTCCCTGTTTTATAACCAACAGCCCCCCGACCATAAAAAAAAGTCAGGGCTATAACGATGCAAAAACACCGATATATCAAAATTAACGATGCTTTCGCACCGAACGTACTGGGCTTTCTACAGCCCCGAACCCAATCTCTTGGATTCATATGCATTATATAATAAAAATCTTAGATTGACAACTGTTTATTAAATTCAAAAATAATTATCTTATGCGTTCAAAAACAATAACTTTTCCATCATAAAATCTTTTGTAATCCCAATTCTTAAAGTTTTCGTACATTTTTTTCATTTTTGACACTTTGTCTGGGTACAAATTCTTAAAAATTTCAGCGAAAACATTTTTTGACACTTTGTCTGCAGACAAATTCTTGGAAGCTTCAACAAAACAATCTCGTTCTAACTTTTTTAATTCTCCAAATACGTAATGTTTTGGGCTTATATCATCCCATTGATGATTTACAAGATGTTGCACAACAATTCTGCCACCAACATTAACAAACTTTGACAAAGAATCTATCATTTCAAGTTTCCGAAACATACTGTATGTATAATCAGGAATATTAGAAAGATGTATAAAATCATAGGTTGTTGTTAAATATTTTTCCAAATTATTAACATCACACATTATAAAATTATATGGTTCATCAATGGTTTTCTGTAATTTTTTGTATTCTTGCGCATTTGGAAACAACAAATCTTTTCTAGACCTGACAATACCTCTGCCAAACAAATAAAAACCGGACATCGAACAAATATATTCCCATTCAATTGCTGGAATATGTTCTGCTATTTTATACATGGCTGGAACAAGACCAATATCATCACAAGTCCATAAATCTTTCAATAATTTCAAATAGTCAGAATATTTCAAACATTTTAATGCTGCAATCTTTATATCCATTATACATTTTGCATTATAAGACACATCAAAAGTATCAACATATTTTGCACCACGCGTAGAACAAAACAAAGGATGGTCACCAGACGCTGCAACACTTAACACACGATTGCAATTTTTTGGCATAAATTGCATTGATTTCTTTAAATCTTCATTTGTTGCTACGTATGCTGCGCTGTATTGGTTAAAACCACTACTGGCTATCATTTCTTGCGCTGCATTAATATCTGGCACAAAATCCATAAAAAGCCCCTTGTTATTAACACCCAAAGAATAATACAAAATAGCACATTGTCAAGAATATCTATTGACAAAACATATATTCGGTCTATATATATAATAGGTGGCGAGAATGAAGTTGTTTAGAAATATCTTTGTTGTTTTATTGATTGCTGTTTTTACAGCGGTGGGTGCGTTTGCAACGCAACAAGACTGTGAAAACGCAGCATACCGCCGTGCGTATCCTGAAAAATGTAAAACAGCAACACAAAAGACAGATAATTCCACCATATTAACAATTCTTGGTGGTGGTGCATTAATCGGTGTTGGTGTCGCATTGGCCGCACAAGGTTCTGGCGATTCTGGTTCTTCATCAACAATCTCAAACCAAGACACATCACCACGTTTGACATTATCTTCGAATGTTCAAATAAATTACAACCAAAATGATGTTATTAAAAATCAACAAATTGCTTCTTATTACATAGAAAGCACAACAGGTGGTTATGATATCGATGATTCGGTGATACAAGAAATCAAAAGTTCTGATGAATACCAAAGAAACTATAAACAATATGATGCAATTAATTTTGCATGGGCAAACGCGCGTGGTTTTTCTGGCAAAAATATCAAAATCGCTGTGATCGATGATTTTTACAGCTATCATGGGAACGCTGTTAATAATTTGGTAAAAAATATCGCACAGGATGCCGAAGTTTCAACATATAATATCGCAAGCAACACACAAACATTATCTTCATATGATTATATCGCAAATACAATTAATACTGCATCCCCTGCCCATGTTTATAATGCCAGTTGGCAAATAGAATCTTCAAATGAAATTAATGCAGCAACTGCAATATACAATCAAAACACACCAAAAACTTATGCCCAGGCACAAGAATATTTATACAATTTAACCAGTGAAAATTTCATAACACAAATAAGAAACACTGCGATTGACAATGATGCAATATTCGTATGGGCTGCCGGAAACGAATCTAGTACTGAAAGTGGTGCATTATCTGCGATGCCAATTGCATTTCCTGAATTACAAGGACATTTTGTAAATGTTGTTGCATTAGATACAAACACCAACCAAATCGCGTGGTACAGTAATCAATGTGGCATAACACAAAACTATTGTATTACAGCACCTGGCTCTGGGTGGAATACAGACGCATTAGATTTTGCCAGCGGAACAAGTTTTGCAACGCCCGTTGTTTCTGGCGCGATTGCAGTAATCAAAGAAGCTTTTCCATACATGTCTGCAAAAGAAATAACAAATCTGTTATTTGCCACAGCCAAAGATTTAGGCACCCCAGGAATTGACGAAGTTTATGGTTGGGGGCTGTTGGATATGGAAAAAGCTACTCAACCAGTCGGAACCCCAAAAATCGTATTATCTAATAATAATATACAACCGTTAAATATTACGAATGCCGGGGGAATTGCAGCCAGTGCATTAAAAAATGCAAATATTAAAATCGCCTTTGTTGATGATTTTGGACGCGCATTCACCACAAATTTATCAGAAAAAATAAATATCGTTCCATACGGACGTGGTTTTGATAAATTACGCGAAAACGAATTTGATTCTGTTAAATTATTAAACGGTTTTGAATTTGGTGTAAAACAAAATAACCTGTTAGAATCCAGTGGTTTACTGTCAACAAAAAATAATAATTTAACAAATTTTGTTGGATACAGCCATGATTTAATTTTTGACAACGTCACATTATATCAAAATGCTCGTTTAGGAATTAACCGCCCAAAAGCAGATGAAAATTCTATGATTTCTGGTTTTTCTAACATATATACAGCAAATATAAAAATTGGTATGAAATGGAATGATTTATCATTTGAAGCATCTATTCCGGATACAATTTTATATGGCAACGTATTTATGAATACACCAATCAATCGCAATCTAAATGGTGATATGGTATATGCCAACCAAAAAATAGATTTAACAACAAAACCAAGCACAGAATATTCTGTTAAATACAAACAATTATCCGTAACATACGTAAACAACCCTGATTACCAAGACGAATTTTTCGTCATGGCAAAGGGTCACTTTACATTCTAATCGTTTTCAGATTTTTTATTCATCAAATCGAAATTATGTATATAACTGAACGATACACCAATTGATGTATTAGAACCATATTCGTGTGCTTGACGTGAATGTGCACGACGATATTTAATATATGGTCCCATTGTTAAATCACCCCAAATATTTGTATCAAGACGTGCAATTGCGGAAAAATCATAATTTAAATCTTCACCAACATATTGCGAATAAGACAAATATTTTCTGTAATAACCATCTGAAGTAAATTTCACCCCATCACGTATTTCATATTCAATACGCCATCCAGATTCAACCGCAGATTTACTGACCTTGGCATCTGCATATGTAAAATCATATTCATACACCCCCACAGCATACAATGTTTTTATAATATCATGATCAAACAATGCAAACCCAGCATTTGGACGCAAAACATTTCTGCGCGGATCACCCTTGAATTCCGTTTCATACTGTGCACGGAAAATGGGTCCTAATTTGAAAGAATCAAAATCCCAACATGCATATGCTAAATCAGATGAGAATAAAATTTTATCTGCACTTTCGTCTGTGACACTTTCTTCATTATATGGTTTAATCGTTTGTTTGCCATATTCCATAAACAAAGAATTATCCCATTTAAATCTTTCAAATCCGTATTCAAGAGCAACATCAAAAACACCTTTGACAGTTTCTTGATCAGAAGCCGCCAATGCCGCAACCGTAGAATTTGTATATTCTGGTGCATTATTTATATCTGTTTTTGTCCAATCAAGTCCAATACGATGAATATTCAAATTAAATTTAGTACCATTCGGAGACTCTTCTGCAATCGCCATTACCGGCATTAAAACTGCCGCAATCATCAAGATTTTTTTCATTTTATTTTCCTTTGTTTCGCTTTTTATTTCCAGATATTCAAAACACCATTATTATCAGAATAATGCCACCCTGCTTCGCGCACAGCTGCAGTAAAGCGTGTTCGCGAATTCAACGGCATCTTTACAACAATTTGATTTCCGGACATGTTTTGTGTTTTTATGTCTATGTTTTGAGCGCGTGCAATTCTTTTTAATTCTGCCCAATCAGAAATACCGTTTGAAACAACTATCATCACGGTAAAATCTTCCCCGGTTTCACCCAACGGCACCCAATTTTGCACATTGTTAGAATTTAACCATTTTTTCGCAACAAGATTGTCAATATTCATACTGATATTTGCAGAATATGCATTAGACGAAATTTGTTCATTGGAAACCGCTGTTGATGATATCAAATTCATCAAATCATCGTTTGATGAATTTTGTAACAAACTGGTTAATGCAGATTTATCAGAATACTGTGATAACACGTTAAAAATAATCTGTCGCCGTGCATGATTAGTCGCATTAACCTTTGCATTTGCCGCAGTATCACTGGTCTGATTAACCGTAATACTGCCAGATAATGTTGCACAAAACGAATCCGCAACAACCAAAGGTGTTAACACCAGCAAACCACACAGATATTTCAGCAAAGATTTCACGTATTTGCACCCTTAGAATTTAATATTAACACCCGCACGAATTCCCATTGATTTATAGATTGAATCAACTTCACTACTGCTTTCGATTGACCAACCTGCTGCTTTTTGTGCATTAAGTGCATCAATCTGATTATCCAATTCGTTCAAATACGCAACAACTTCGTCTGTTTGTGTTACCCCAGAATAATAATCATATTCGTCTTCGTAAGCATCTAACAAACTTTCATAATACGTTGCATTCAAGAATGTTTTCGCAGTTGCACCTGTCACTTTGTAGAAATCATATGAAAATCCCAATGTGAAATTAACAGTATCTGTTAATTGTGTTGACCACAACGCATTTAAACCCAAATGATACGCATCACCAAAATCACCCTTGTCTTCAACACTGGTTGGATGTGCCCAATCAATACGATATGGTTGGTCACCCTTAGAATCATAAATTGGCAATCCTAATTCAACACCACCACTTACAATGTTTTTATCATCAATTGCGTATTCCATATCTAATGCTAAATAAGGGCCCGCCCATTCTGTTTCATATTTATGTGATGTTCCAGATTGTTCATAATAATATGTATCACCCAAATCAACAGTCACAAACTGAGTACCCGCAGGAATCTGGCTTGCATCTGCAATGATACTTGTTAAATCGCCATTATCATCTTCTAAACGGCCACCAACAAAATATCCCAAATAATCGCCACTGCCATTATAGAAACCAAATATAATCAATGGGTCACATTGTTTTTCACCCCCAGCATTAATACAATTTATGTATTGATGAGACGAATTACCTTCGAATGTATCCATTGTCAAACCGTAATTGCTTTCTGTCTTTAATTCATGTTTGAAATAACGATACCCAATAGAAGGTGTTGCCTTTACACGTCCCCATTTGAAAAAGTCAGTCAAACCAAACGAAACATTAAATCCCATTTGTGTTCCGTCTTTGCTGGTTCCCAAAGACATTGCATGTCCATATTCGCGACCTTCGTCAATATCCAAATATGCATACGCACCATTTGTAATATCATCATCAACCATTGGTGAATCGCCAAATTGTTTCCCGTAACGCGCACCCAATTTAATTTGCATCGGTGTTGAATCACCAAAATAATATGCACCTTCACCACTTAATACATTCCAAGATAAATCATTATAACGCAATTTAGAACCAGCATTATTCATTTCAAAATTCCAGCTGGCAAATTCATGTCTGAAATCTAAATCCAACGCGAACCCATGTTTTTCGGCCTTAGCAGTTTCTTTTGAAGTCGCCTTTTTGGTTTTCTTGGTTGTTGTCTTTTTTACCATCATAGCATGATCATTATATTGTCCATAACCACGACCATAAGAATTACCATAACCGGCCCCACCCATACCATAACGGTTTTGCGGACTTTGATATAAATTACCATTGTAATAAGTCCCTGCAGCACCAGCAACAACAGGCAAAGCAGCCATTACACTAACATTTAACAAAAACAAACCAAGTCTTTTCATGTGTTCATTCCTTTCTTTTATCTGATTCATTATAACATAAAAAGGTTGAAAAAGAAATAGTTTTATAATATGTTTATTAAAAAATGCGATCGTGGCGGAATTGGTATACGCGCAGCACTAAGGATGCTGTGGAGAAATCCTTGGGGGTTCAAGTCCCCCCGGTCGCACCATCCGCTTTTGCTAGAAAAAGCGCACAAATTTGTGTTGTTTCTCTTTTTGTTTTTTTCTATCCAACATTCTACCAAAAACGTACGTTTAAATTGGAATACTTTTACCCAAAATATTAAACATAAAATGTAACAGATTTAAAAAATAAATTATTTTCTGCTTGCCCATAAAATCATAAATTTGCTAACATTCAATTAAGGAATGAAAAGGATAATACTGTTTTTTGCTGTATGCCTTGGTTTGTCTGTGTCCCAGACGACATTTGCTGACGATGTTGAAACGGCACGTGCAGCATCAAAGCGCAACGCAAACGCAACCATTGCAACAAACGTTCAAACATCGCAAAATTCGAATCGTTCAATTGCAACAAATTCTCGCAAAAGCGACAACAAAGAAAACAAGACATCACGAACAACAAAAACACAAAATCAACGTGTTGTAAATCGCGCTCAGCCTCAAACAAAACACGAGGTAAAGCAACGTTCAACGGCGGTTCAACAGGTTATTTCACAACCTGTTAATTCCACGAAACGTTTAACAACATCACGTGGTACATCAAATCGCGCTGTAGAACCACGCAAAAACGAATCAGCCAAGGTGTCACGAACCAGCGCAAAACAAAAAAATATAAAACATTTATCACGTGCAACCGAATTAAACAGTGAAAAAATCACAAATATAAAATCCAAAGATTATTCCCGTTGTAAAACTGTGTATTCCGATTGTATGGATGAATTTTGTGCGAACAAAGATACTAATTTGCGTCGTTGTGCATGTTCTTCGCGCATTCATGAATTTGACAATATCAAAAAACAGTTAAGTACCGCCGAAGACAAAATGTTAGATTTTAATCAAAGTTTGTTGACTGTCAGCCTGGACAAAGAAGATGCCACAGCGATTAACGTTGCCAGCGAAGGCGAAAAAGCATTCAACAAAAAAGACAAAACAGAATCTGAAAAATTATTACAAAAAATAACAAAAACACTTAATGATTCTGGTAATTCCAGATTAAATAACAATTTAGCATCTATATCTTTGTCTTTGAACATGGATACCGCATGGGACAATGTCGATTCGGTATCTGGAATTTCAACAACTGCCAAAAGCGGTTTAGGGCTTTATAACGCTGCACGTCCTATATGTATTGAAATGGCCAAGGAAGTTTGTTCTGACGAAGCATTAAGTATTGCTGAAAGCAGTTATAAACTGGCAATACAAAACGATTGTGATACTGTGGCGAAATCGTATGGTACCCTTTATAACCAGGCACAAGAAAAAATTCACGAAAGTGGTGCATTATTAGATATGGCACGTTTGAATATTCATCAACAAAGGAATTCTGATGACATTTTAACCTGTAAAAAGAAAATATTAGATCAGTTATCTGATGAATCTGTATGTGGAAACAATTTATATAAATGTTTGGACACAACAGGACAATATATTAATCCTTCAACAGGTCAGGCTTTCTTGTCTACAAATCTGTATGAATTAACATCTTTGTTACAAGAACCAGTTGGTGAAGAAAAATGGTCCAAGGTTGATAAAAACAAAAGTTTCGTTAAATTCCTAAATTCCAAAAAAACTTTCTTGGAACCTGCAACAGAACAATGTCAAAACATTGCAGATACTGTATGGAAAGAATTCTTGGATGACGCGTTAGCAAAAATCAAATTAGCACAAAATTCTAAACTGGAAGAAATTAGACAAAGTTGCACAACATTAATTGGCGAATGCAAAGCAGATGCAAACAGAACAATATCTGAATTTGATGCACGCGCATTATCAACATTCAGTGTTGCCGCAAATAAAACTGTAAATGCGATGTGTTCTGACATCCAAGAATCATGTGTTGCATTAATGAACAGTGTTGATGGAAACAGTAATTGGGCCACAGGTATGACTGGAATCAGCGCTGATATAACATACAGCAACTTGATTGAAACATGTACCCAGGTTGGACGCGACTGTATTATTCAACAATGCAATGGAACATCTGGTAATTTTGCGTTGTGCATGAACGCGACAGATGACAGACGTATTGCGATATTAACACGAAATGCCTGTTGGCGCGAAGTTCAAGATTGCGTAAAATCTGCAGATAATTTAGATGCAATGTCATCAACGTATAGTGCTAGCCGTGATGAATATTATGTTGGATATACAATTAATTCAACTGATTATAATACATTTGCATCAACAGATGCTTGTTCTGCCCCAGATTCAAAAGCATGTAAAATAACAAAACAAATTTGGGGTGATTGCGAATACGCACCAACACGATACAGCATTACTACAAATGAACAATTATATAGTGCTTCTGATAGCGACTATAAAGGAAGCAATAAAATTACAGGGGCAAATACTTTATTATCATGGTTTGCAACAAATACTGCAACAACAACAGCCTTGGACAGTTGTAATGCGAACGGTTGCGCACTGAATTATCATCGAACATCAAACGGAACCTGTGAACAAGTATCAGCGAATTGTCTTAATTCTAATAATGATGTATATGGTTATAGTGAAAATAATGGATGTATTACAAACAGTAATGAAATCATAAACGTGACCAGCACTTTAAGAAATTATTGTGCAGGCGGAATTTTGGATATTTATGGAAACTGCTGTGCATCCCGTGTAAATAGCAATGGTATATGCGTTCCAAACAATACCTATATTGTCGATATTTTACACACCGTAACGTGTTCTGGCACCAGACCTGGATGTACTGGAGACAATCCATCAAACGAGTGTACGAATATGCAGGCCGAATACGATTATTTATGTCCAAATGGTACCACACGCACGATTGGTGTTTACTGTGTTCATCCAAGCGATGGCCGTATTGAATATCAAGACGGCACGTCAACGAATTATTATTGTACAGGAACAGGTGCATTCTGGTTGATGGTGGATGAATACGGAAATTATTTCAAGATGACCTCTGGATCAAGCACCCCTAACGTAACAATGTCTTATAAAACTAATAATGATAATGAATGTACGTACGGATATGATGATTCATCTTGGTCTTGGACTGGCACAGGTTGTCTTACAAGCGGTGCCCCCACTTCATCAGATAGACAGTGGAATGTGCCACAATCACAAGAATTTATGATAAAATATAATTAACGACTAAAAAATCAGTCAAAAAATTTTATTGATTTAATAACCGATTCGATTTGTTTTAATTGTTCGTTGTTAAATTTGCCCAACACCCAATCTGCCGGGTCCATTGGCAGTGCAAAATCACGCGGATGTCCAATACCGATTCGAATACGTTTATATTCTTTGCCGATTGCGCTATCTATTGATTTAATTCCATTGTGACCAGCACTGCCACCACCAATTTTTTCACGCAATGCCCCAACCTTTAAATCCATATCATCATGAATCACGATAACATTTTCGATTGGTATCTTATAAAATGCTATTAACGGTCCAACTGCATCACCGCTGTTGTTCATATATGTTTGTGGCTTTGCCAGTATAACCTTGTATCCGTCAATTTCAGTGCGCGTTGTTAATGCGTTCTTTTCTTTTTTCCATATTGCATCATCTGGTGCAAAACTATCGATTGCCATAAATCCAACATTATGACGCGTTAACAAATATTCATTTCCTGGATTTCCTAATCCGACAATTAAAACAGGTTTATTTTCTTGCATGTTATACCCTTTCGTTTATACTATAATATCATATAAAGGAGAAAAATATGAAAATAAATTCAATATCTTTAATTTCTGTTGTTTCATTGTTGTCATGCGCATCTGCTGCTAATGCTGGGGTGGTTGCCGATTTTTATGTTGGCGGTATGGCTGGTGTTGGTGGGCAAACTTTGTTCGCAGAACATAAAAACGAAACAGATACATCACGTATGTTCGGTGCAATTGCTGGGGTAGATTTGCCAGTTTTCAGAATCGAAGGTGAATATGATTATTTCGCATCTAAAGATTTTGATACAAATGCTGCAATGGTCAACCTTTATGCTAAAATGCCTTCAACAATCATATTGCCATACATCGGGGGCGGTATTGGTATGGTATTTAGTGGCGAACAAACAATTAAAGCAGACGGTGTTAAAATAGAACACAAAATTGATTCAACTGCCGCATACCAAGCTATGTTGGGTGCAACCGTTGATATCTTGGCTGTTCCATTAAAATTCGATATTGAAGGTCGCGTTTTATATGCACCAGATATTTATACCGTCACACAACCAACAGGTTCTGATGTAACACCAGATATGTTGCAATACGGTTTGCGTGTAAAAATGCGCTATATATTTTAAAGGCACAAGATGCTGACATTAATTGACGGAAATTCTTTGGTTTTTCGGGCATATTATGGTGTTCATGGTAATTTAACACGTTCTGATAATATGCCCATTGGGGCCGTTTATGGTTTCTTCAATATGATTTTACCATTGTTGGCCAACGCAAAACCGAATGATTCTTTTGTTTGCGTTTTTGATGCATCCAGAATCAGTTTCCGTCAAGATATTTACCCACAATACAAAGCAAATCGAAATGAAACACCGGCTGATTTATTGGTTCAATCTGAATTAATACGAATCGGTGTTCACGAGATGGGAATTCCTGTGTTATGTATTCCCGGGGTTGAAGCAGACGATGTTATCGCAACAATTGCCACACAAAATTGCAAAACTTTTGATGCAACACGTATAATCACTGGCGATAAAGATTTAATGCAATTGGTATCTGATTGTGTTTTTCTTTATGATGGGATGAAAGACAAAGAGATTCGTGAACAACAAGTTCTTGAAAAATTTAATGTAAAACCATCCCAAGTTGTTGATGTACAATCATTGATGGGTGACACATCTGATAATGTTCCAGGTGTTCCGGGAATTGGTCCCAAAAAGGCAGCAGAATTAATCAATGAATTTGAAACACTGGATAATTTATATAAAAATTTGAATTCTGTAAAAAATGAAAGAACTCGCAATTTATTAAAAGAAAATGAAAAACAGGCATACATTTCGAAACAACTTGTCACATTAAAACACGATGTTGATTTGCAAGGATTAAAAATAACACCATTTTGTTTTAATAAAAATGCGGCACTTGATTTTGTTAGAACCCGGGTTGAAAGCAAATCTTTGATTGCTAAAATTGAAAAATTATTTCCTGGGGACATACAAACATGCGAACCAAATATAACAGAATATGAAAAATCTATATGTCCTGTTATTGAAATTCCAGAAAAGACACCATCTGTATCCACTTTGGGTGAAATGAATATTATCACAATTACAACAGAAAAACAGCTAGATGACTTTTTATCCAATGTAAAAACTGTTATCGCTTTTGATACAGAAACAACTGGGTTAAATCAAATAACAGATAAAATTGTTGGACTATCATTGGCATACGATGATACACATGGCGCATATATTCCAATTCGTCATATAACAAAATCTGTAGATTTATTTAGTGATGACAAGCCTGTATCAAATCAATTGCCAATTGAAACTGTCTATAAAAAATTATGGCCGATATTTACAAACCGAAATATTGTAAAAATCGCACATAACCTTAAATACGATTTACATATTTTATCTAACGAAGGTTGGGATATAACAAAAATTTATCCGATTGATGATACTATGCTGTTATCATACGCATTGCATGGGACACTGCATGGACATGGACTGGATGAATTAGCATTAAAATACTTGAACCATAACGATATAAAATTCAAAGATTTGTTTGATTCAAAAATAAAAGATGCAGACAGACATTTTGAAATGTTGCCCATAGATATTGCGACAAAATATTCTGGCGAAGATTCGGTTGTGTGTATGGCACTTTATAATTTAATGCGACCACAATTGGATAAACAAGAAAAACTGCGTAAATTATACGAAACTTGCGATTTGCCATTATGCCCTATTTTGTGTTTGATGGAAAAGAACGGGGTTTGTGTAAATCGCAACAGATTAAATCAATTATCATCCGTATTTCATGATCAACTGACTAAATTAGAATCTGAAATATACAAACTGGCTGGACATGAATTTAACATAGGCAGCCCGAAACAACTGGCAACTGTACTGTTTGATGAATTACATTTATATGCCGGTAAAAAACGTTCTACCGACGCAGACACATTAAATGACTTAATAGAATCACATCCGATTATTGAAAAAATTTTAAACTGGCGTTCAATCGCTAAATTGGCTGGGACTTATGCAGATGCACTGCCTCACGAAATCGCAAAAGATGGTCGCATTCATACTACATATTTACAAACCAGCACTAACACTGGACGTTTATCAAGTCGCAATCCAAATCTGCAAAACATCCCCATAAAAACTGAACTGGGCGAAGAAATACGTAAATGTTTTGTTGCAGAATCTGGAAAAACTTTGATAGCAATTGATTATTCACAGATTCAATTAAGATTATTAGCAGATGTTGCAAATGTTAAAATGTTCAAAGAAACATTTAATGCGGGTTTGGACATTCATGAACAGACTGCGCGAAAGATATTTAACATTCCGCAAAATGCACCTGTACCAAAAGATTTACGACGCGCGGCAAAAACTATTAACTTTTCAATTATTTATGGAATATCTGCGTTTGGTTTGGCAAATCAATTAAATATATCGCGTGAAGAAGCAAAAAAAATTATTGATTCTTATATGGCCGGGTTGCCTGAAATTAAAGAATATATTGATTATATAACACAATTTGCATTTGATAATCATTGTGTTTATACCCCGTGGGGACGCAGAATTGAAATACCAGAATCAACAAACCCGCGTATGCGTGGATATGTTGCACGTGCCGCAATTAATGCACCGATTCAAGGATTCGAAGCGGACATTGTTCGTTGTGCGATGGTCAACATTTATAATAAATTTATCGCACCAAATAATGATAAAATTAAAATGATTCTTCAGGTTCATGATGAAATCATATTTGAATGTGACGAACAAGACGCACAATATTTCGCGAATTTAATCAAAACAGAAATGGAAAACACAGCGAAATTGTCTGTACCCCTGTTAGCCGAAGCAATCATTTCACCTGTTTGGGATAAATAAAAAAAATATTTCAAACAAAAAAATGCCCAAACGGGCATTTTTTTGTTTAATCTTTCGAAGATTATTTTGCAGTTTCTTCTGCTGGTTTTTCTTCTGCTTTTGTTTTGCAACTAACAACCGCATACATTTCTTCTGTATTGATTGGTTTAACTATTGTACGATAATGGAAGTTTTCTTTACAATAACCACCTTCACTACCTGAAGCAACTTCTACCAAAGTGTGTTCTACGTCTGCATTTACAGCATCCCAATCAAAACCCCTACCTGTTCTAAACTGTGCGGTTGGTTCCTGTTGTTTAACTGCTTGTATCCATTCCATATTCGAAGGACATTTATAAACCAAGTGTAATTTTGATGTATCTATACGTTCACAACCGACAAAATCCGCATCATGCATTGCGATGTCTTCCTTTGAAAAACCACATGCAGCCAAAGCCAATACTGAACCTAAAACAAAAATTTTTTTCATTTATTTCTCCTTTGTATGAATAAAAAATCTTGTACCCGCAAAAATTATAGTAATTTGCCAAATTTGATGCAATAGAAAAATCGCCCAGTTGGGCGATTTTTTCTAATTTTTCACAAAGATATTATTTCAAAGCTTCGATAATTTTTGCGTATGGAATTGCACCAGGGAATGCTTCTGTACCGATAATCAAGTAAGGTGTTCCACTGATATCAAAACGTTGTGCCAATTCACGAACATTTTGCAATTCTGCTTTGACAACATCGCCTTCCATATCTTCTTCTAATTTCTTTGTATCCAAACCAGCTTCTTTTGCCAATTTCATAACATTAGCATGAACTTTTTCAGGCAATTTTGCTTGGTCTTTCATATCATCGCGTGAGAAATATTCTTTGTCCATCAACAATTTATCCAAAGCAGCAGCTTTTGCATTGTCTTGGATTTTTGCAGCGATAACCGCTTTTGCTGGGGCATCAGATAATGCGCCATGGATAGAGAAGTTTTTCAAAACAACACGAACATCATCACGTTCTGCCAAAACACGTGCCAATTCAGCATGAACACGACGGCAATATGGGCAAGAATAATCAGACCACAAGAAAATTGTTTTCTTGGCATCTACATTACCAGCAATTGGTGCATTACCAATCATATCGTCCATGTGTTTTGCAACATATTTACGAACGACTTTGTTCTTTTCATTTTCTTGTTGTGCTTGCATGTTTTGTACCATTTCTTGCAAAATTGCAGGATTTGTATGTACCAAATATGCAGGTGTCCACAAACGGCATACGCAACCAGCAATCAAAACGATTGCAACTACGTTCAAACCTTTGTGTAAAACAACGTCCGCCATAGATGCCTTTTTTGCATCATGTTTAACAAACATTCCGCCAAACATGTACAAAGCGATTGCAACTATCAAGATAAGTATTGTCCAAATCATAGTTTTCTCCTTTGTTATTGAACAGTAGAAATCTTAGAAAAAAAAACACATCCACGCAAGCAAAAAAAATACAATTTAAAATATTTTTCTGGCCAATGGTACATCTGTTCCCTGGATAGAACAAATATTAGATATAAAACGTTTTGTGACATCCAGTGATATCGGCAATTTGTACAATTTATCTGCGTATGGTTCGCCACAATCACTGCATACTGCGCGCCCGGTCTTTGGCGAAATATAGCAAAGATTTTCTGTTTTTTGACAACCAGAACATTTTGTTAAATCCAGCGCATACCCCAAATCACGCAAAAATAATATCTCCCATTTCAAATACGTATCCATCACAGATTTTGATGATACCAAATCTTCTAGTAATTTTAATGTGTTTTCATACAAATCCGTATACGATTCGCGTTCTGGCAACAAAGTATAAATCAAAGAAAAAGCAGCATTCATTACTTTTAATGCATCAGGATTTAACAGCAACAAAGCAGACAAATTTTTTTCACTTTCAAAATGGAAAACCCCCAGTTGAGAATCAAGCCGCGCATTCCAAGAAACCATACCCATTTGCCCGATTAATGGTTTGTTTTTCTTTGCGATTGCCCCACCCCGCAACATTCCAACCAAAACACCATTGTCACGTGTAAAAATATGTGCAATAACATCTCGTTCAGAAAAAGGTTTTACATTTATTAAAATACCAGTTGTTTCAATTTTCATAACACATATTATATATGAAAGAAAAATGTTTATAAATAAAAATCACCAAACGGCGATTTTTATTTTTTTTGTTCTTTAAGTTCTTGAACAGCCTTGTTCAAATTTTGTTGTTTTTTTTGCTGTACCACAAGTCTTGCAGCAAACTCTTCTTGAGATATTTTCTTTATCTGGTCAGCCGCCAATTTTTCCAACAAAAATTGCAGTTCCATAAATTTTTTTTCCTCAAAAAAATCTTTGGTTTTGTATTGTTCATTACCATAATACAAAGTGCAACTGCCAGTACGACGTGTGACAGTCAATTCAAACAAAGATAAAACCTCATCCTGTTTTACTTTAAAATATTCATACAACCCATCTCGTTCATATTTTATTGTTTTGTAATTATTGTTTTTAACCAATTCCATACAAACAGCAATCAAAGCGGACAAATTCCTGTCTTTCTTTTTTGAAATACGTGGTTTAACCTGTGTCTTTTTAAGAAATTTGCCAAAAAATTTTTTTAATCCGTTTGCCATCTACAACCCTTTTTTTTAAAAATATGACAAAAAACAATAAATGTCAAGATATAAAATATAAAAAAAGAATCGCTCTTTTTAGCGATTCTTATTTTTTATGTCCGTAATTTCTAAGGAACAAAACGTGGTTATTTAATTTTTGCTGTTCTGTTTGTTTTGCAAACTGACTTCGTATTTCTTGTTCAGTTTTTGTCTGTTTTTTTCTTTCCTTTTCAGCTTGTTTTAATTTTTCATTGCATAAATTGTACAAATCTTTGGCTTTTTTATGGTTTTCCAAACCATCTTGTTTATAAAAACTGTAAACATCTTTTGTCTGAAACTTGATTTCATAAACATCGCCGACATTTTTATCATAACAATATTTGTTCAATTCAAAAATATACCCATCATATATACTGCCCATTTCAGAACCAACTTTGTAATTATATTTACCAGGTTCTTTTGATAACACATAGATACGATAATCCACAGTATAATCTGATTCAATAGTACTGTCCCAATTAAAATCCAGATTGTTTTTATCACTGTTTTGAACCAAATTCAGACACGCATCAACCAAATCAGATTGAGTCATATCTTTTGTTTCAGTGATTTTTGCAATATTTGTCTTTTTTAAAAAATTACCAAAAAATTTTTTCAATCCATTTACCATGCTAAATCCTTTTTATTTGCAATCAACAGTATAGACAAAACCGAACTGATGTCAATTGATTTTTGGTGAATAAAAAAGCCCCGTCAAAACGGGGCTTTGTCCAATATTAACAGATTATTTTGCGACAAATCTGTTAAATACTTTTTCGTTAACTTTTACAGGGTATTCCTTCTTCAAGAACTGACTGTAATCATCTTGAACGAAACGCAATGTCATTTTTTCCAATTCTTTACGCAAAGCAGACTTTTTATTTGCATCTGCTTTTGGCATGATGGTTCTACCGATGTTAACAACATAGAAAGCATCACCGTCTTCAACCATTACATTTTCACCTTCTTTTCCAGCAAAAGCCGCATTCAAAACAACCAATGGCGCACCTTCGATTCTGCTGACATTGGCTTTTTTGAAATTTTTAACATCTGCATTTTTATTTGCAGCAATCAATTTTTCATTCGCGTCAACGTATGCCAATTTACGTTGTTCTGATTTTTTCCAATCCCCTATTAAAGAATTTGCAACATCTTTGAATTCTGCATTATGTTCTGCATGAACATTATCAACACGCAAAATTGCGAAACCTTCTTTCAATTCCAGTAATTCGCTTTCGTTGCCAGATTCCATCGCAAATAATTTAGCAATCAAATCATTTTTTAAAATTTTATCTGACAAATTCGCATTACGCGCTACATTTGCAATTTGAACATACTTTGCGCCGTGTTTTTCCGCGGCTGTTTTCATAGAATCCCCAGAAATAATCATATCTTCGATTTGTTGTGCTTTTTTAAAGCCCGCATCATAAATATCTGGCTTTGACATATCTGCAGCAACAAACACGTAAGAAACAGAACGTGTTTCAGGAATAATTTTCGGATTCTGTGCATAATAAGTTTTCAATTGTTCTTCGGATGGATTACCAACACTGTAATCAGAAAAACTTACCTTTGCATAATTTATATCACGTGTTGCATAACGTGCATTATATGCCGCATCAATTGCAAACTGTGGAACATTCAACGGGATACTTGTTGCACTCATCGTCATATTACGCAAAACATCACCACGCAGGGAATTTGCAACATCTTGTTCCGACAAACCATTATTTTGTAATATCATATCAAACACCCACGGTTCAAATTTACCGTTTAATTGGAACTGTGGATGATTCTTAATTTCATCCGCGATTCGTTTATCAGATACAACAAAACCCAAATCTTTTGCACGATTAAGCGCCAACTGATTCATTGTCAAATTTGACATAACCGATTCTGTAAGAGCCTTAGCCTTAACCGGATCAGTATAAGTTGCACGTTGTTCGTCTTTGGACATCGCAGATAATTCGCGCGAACGTTCATTATTAAACTGTTGCACAGATATATCCGCACTTCCAACATGAATCAAAGTTGTGTCACGAGATGCACCACCAAAAATCCATTCTGCAGCACCCCAACCCACAAAACTAAAAATCAAAACAAACATTAAAACTTTTGCCAACGGTTTGTCAGCAGCATTGCGTAAATATTCTAGCATTTTTCCACCTTTTGCGATACCATAGCAAAAAAGATGACAAAAAATCAATAAAAAAGGAAGAAAAAAATGAAATTCATCATTGGCAACTGGAAAATGAACGGCAATAACAAAGAAAAAGATACTATGTTGAAAGCATTACACAAAATCAAAACCAAGAACAAAATTATTTTGTGTTTGCCTTTTACATTGTTAAACGGTGAAAATTTTGGCATCTGTCTTGGTGCCCAAGATATCAGCGAACATTCAAATGGCGCATATACTGGTGATATTTCTGGCGAAATGATAAAAAAAACTGGGGCAAAATATGTCATTGTCGGACACAGTGAAAGACGTTTATATCATCATGAAACAAATGAAATTATTCATTCCAAGGCTGTTGCTGCTGTTAAAAACGGGTTAATTCCTATTATTTGTGTTGGTGAAACAAACGAAGAAAAAAATGCCGGAAAGACAACTTCTGTTGTAAAAAAGATGGTATCAGAATGTATTCCAAAAATGGGTAAATATATTATCGCATACGAACCGCGTTGGGCAATTGGTTCTGGATTAATACCATCTGAAAAAGATATAACAAAAATCCACAAAGTCATATTTGATACATTGAATAAAATCGGTCAGGAAAAGACACCTATTGTTTATGGAGGCAGTGTAAACGCCCAAAATGCACACAATATTTCAAACTTGCCACATGTTGATGGACTTTTAATTGGTGGTGCATCCTTGAAAAGTAAAACTTTTTTACCTATAATAGATTCAATCGATTAATTGTATAATAAAAAAGCAGGTAAAACATGGAAGAAAAACAAGATAATTCAAAACAAGTAAAAATCGAAACTGTATCTGTTGATGACAATCAACCGAAAAAGAATGAAGACAAACAAACAAAAATAATTGAAGAATTAAATGCAAAAATTGCTGAATTAAACGACAAATATTTACGTGTTGCGGCTGAATTAGAAAACACGCGTCGTCGTGCATCATTAGATATTGAATCTGTATCACGTAATCGCGCAATGGGTGTCGCAGAAAAAATTTTACCAGTTATGGATGCTGTACAATCTGCATTAAAACACGCACCTGATGACGAAGGAATCAAAACAATGGAACGCGCCCTGCAAAGTGCATTTGCGCAAATTGGTATTGTAAAAATTGAAAGTGTTGGCGAAAAATTAAACCCACAATTTCATAACGCAATACAAATGATTGACAAACCAAGTGCAGATACACCTACAAATACTATACTGGAAGAAATGCAGTCTGGATATATGTTTGGTGATACGATTTTGCGAACAGCGATGGTTGTTGTCTCTAAATAAAAATATCCCGCAAATTGCGGGATATTTTTATATCAGATAAATCCAAATAATTTCAAACGGTATGCTCTATTGGAATTAATTTTTGATACGCATTCTTCTGTACATTCATCATCACAAGAATCTGTACTGTCATACTTTTCAGCAAACAACCATACTGGTGATTCTGTAACATCAGATTCATCAGCCCGACACCAACAATTCATACCATCGATTCTTTCAGGTTCACCATCTTTGTAAACATCGCCAAACTCCCCAGTTACAGAAGAACATATTGATGTACCAGTTAATTTTAATGCCCCAGGGAAGGTTATATTCCAATGCTCTTTGTCCAAGCCAACACAATCATCTTGTGTTGCAGAATAGTGCCAACTAGAACCATCATAATAATTACAAAAACCCGCGGCAGACAACGCATTAGCACGAACAGCATAGCCACCCAATCTGTCGACAAGTATAATTTTTGCAACTTCCTTATGCGATTCGATATTTACCCCCGAAGCATTAGTTGCCGTATAGGCAAAATATTTATCTTGTCTTAAATTATCGCTACAATATTCGACACATTTTGAATGGCAATTATAATTAGGCAAATCTGCTTCTGGAAAGATTTTAAGATCAAACACCCATGATGGCGATGGCGCATCAACAAAATCTGTTCCTGATTTTTCAGTGTAACTTTCCACGCGACACCAACAATAATCACCAGGTGTACTGTTTGGTTCTTCTGATTCGCCCCTTATACGATTTGTTGATGTATTCTTGGAACAAAACGCGGAACCTTTTAATTTCATACCATTCGATAAAAACGCAGTCCATTGTCCATCAAGTTCAAAATCACCATCGTTACTTGCAAAACTAAGACTTTCTGAATTTCTGGCGACATTTATTTTTTCATCCAAAGTATTTATAGTGCGTTCATTATTTTTAATTTTGCTTGCTTCGCCAATATTCGCAGCAACCCCAACCGCTGTTAAACCCAACGTTGACATTCCTGCGATTTTTAATCCTTTGGTTTTGCCACGACATTTTTCCAGACGTTCCAACTTCGCCTGTTTTTCCAAGATTAATTCTTGGATACGCGCATCTTCGCCCATACAAAATTGAGGAATAATGCCAGCAATCAAAAACATCCAAATTTTATTTTTCATCTTTTTATCTTTGGTTATTGTGTTTGCCATCTTTTTATTTGTGCACCAGCTTCCAAATCACTTAATTCTTGTTGTTTTAAATTTATCTGTTGTTTTTGTTCTTTTAACTTGGCACCTTGAACCCCGGCAGCAATCCCAGTAGACACAACCCCAACACCACCAATAACGGTCGCCACAGTCCAACCTTTTTTCTGTCTTTCACATTTTTCAATTTCTACATCCAGTAATCTTATATCATTCTTTAATGTAGCAATTGTTTTTTCATCTTCAATTCTTTGTTGGCTGTCATCCATGGAATCATCTGCATACCCGGGAACACCACAACAAAATGCCATAACCAACATTGACATCAAAATTGTCACAGAAAATTTCTTTTTCATGAACAAATGCCCCCTACAATACATTCATCTGAATTTTAACACAAAATCACCAGAAAAACAAATTAAAGTATAAAAAAATCAAACCACAAACGGTCGTTTTTAGATTGTTTTCGAAAATATAAACCATAAAACAAAAAAGCCCGCATTTCTGCGGCTTTTGTTTTTTTAATTTGATAAAAAATATATTGCCACAAACGACCGTTTAAATTGGAATAGTTTTTATCAGGATTTCTTAGATTTTTAATCACAAAAAATCACATAAAAAACTATTTTATTTCTGCATCAACCATCGGTCTGGATTTCACAGTATCTAATGGATGCTGTTGATAAGATACATTCGCAAAATCTATATTATTCAAATCAAATTTACGAATTATCGGGTTATACATTGTCGTATAATATAATTTATTATTCAATGTATCCGCCACAGATGTCCATTGGGTAGCTGTTTCTATTGGTGGTATTTTTGTTTTATCGCTAAATTGAATACCAATTGGTATTTTCATTGATTCTAATATGGTAAATGCATAACTAACTGCGGCATCTGCATTTGTTAATGTTGGCGCACTGGTTTGATAAAAGGCAGCACGCACAAAACGCGATGGCGGTGTCACATCACCAGGTAAACCTAACAGACCAGACCCGTGTCCCAATGGGTTTAAATTAATGTTGCCAAATGGATGTGCGTCTGCATTACCCGGGTGTAAATTTATATAATTATTCAAATTTGTTATGTGCCATGTATATTCTGGCGAGTTTGTTAATACCCCAAGATAATTATCATGAACTGTTGCGATACCATCAATGTATTCTATGACAATTTGACGACCAAATTTATCAGCAACGCGCCAATGCAAGTTTTCTGCACGAGAATCTGTTGCGACAACACGAATACCACTTAATGCGGATATAACATCTTCGACAGTTTCGAAATTACCCAATATCCATGCAACAAATTCTGTATCTGAAATTGTTATATCTTTTTGTGAAGCATCATATTTTGGGTACGAACCATATTTTGGGAAATAAAACAATCCTGATGAAAGCCCTGCTTCATTTAAACCTTCGATAACATAATCTTCCGATGCCAAACCAACATAACCATAAAGTGCAGTATATTTCATACCACCGCGAGTCCCATCTGGCAACATTGATTGCTTTTCAAATCCTTGGGGGACAATTAAATAATCACTAGGACTTTCACCAGATGCCCATTCAACAGTTCGTGCAACAATGTTTGCACCATCTTCTGATTTTAATGTAATTCCTGTACAGGAATTGGCTGTGTGATGAAAGCCAACAATCGCCAGCATCATCAAAAAAGTAAGATTTAATTTTTTTGTTTTCATGTCTACAATTTTTACATGTATAAAACATAAAAACTATAAGAACGTATTCCACCCAATTTTGATTACAAAAAAAGTGATTTTTATATACCAAGTCTGTGTTGAATTTTAAACATCAAAATAGATTCGTTTCCAAATGTATCCGTATTATTCGGATTTATACGATATATTAAACCAACACCCGCATCCGTAAATTTACCAACAGATGTTTTATATGAACCAGAAAATCTGGTTTCACGATTTTTAGATGACAAATCTATATATTCTATTCCAGAATTAACTAATTCAACATTATACGTTCCACCATTTTGGACAACGTTAAATTCCGCATAATCGTATCCCAGCTTACCATGAGTGACCGCTAATGGCTTTGATGCAGTAAATTCAAAACCACCCAGATTCAAACCAATTGCATAAGCATCAGATTTTATATCAGATAATGCAGATACTATACCGCCACCAACATCAGCACATGTATTTGCAAACGTTGCACGTGCAAATAATCTGAAACTGTCAAAAACATTATATGTGGCAAGCGTATCAACATACTGTGTATTCGCCCCCTTTAATGATAACAAACTATCACTGTATGCGCCCAACAAGGTATTTGATTCGTGCATATTACCAAACGATACATTTAAACCAATTTTATCATTTTTATATTCTGTTTCAAAAGATGCACCATTTGCAAATCCAAGACGTCCTGGTTCAAATTGCGAAGATACAACAGGGTCTGATTCCAATAAATTTTCATCAGTTATGCTACCAGAAAACACACGTGTTCCAAATGCAAAATTACCAATCTTGTATTTTGCCCCAGAATCAATAACATTTGAAACCAAAGATAATACACTGTTCGCGCGGCCATTAAAACGTGATTCACCATTTGTAAAGTGATGTTGATACCCAGTATCTATATCATATTTATCATTTGTAAATGCGATACGTAAATCATCAAGACCATTCATATTATCATTATATGCACGTGATGACAAAGACATATCAAAACTGAAATTACCAATTTCATTATGACGTTTATTTGATATGCCAACATTAAAATCACCCAACACATCACCCATATAAAAACCATGTCTGTAATCAGTATCTGTTGCAAAGGATGCATTCCAAATACGTGGCAAAGATATACTGCCGTCTGGACTTTCTATCACATCAAAGAAAGATGTTTTTATTGCTTGGCGATTCGTTAAAGACAACACAGTTGATGCACGCGATGATGACGTTGATGCCAATGCTTTGCGCCAATAAGAATTACCAGAATCAGAAACAATAGTATTTCCATCAGAACTGAAATAATAAATATTTGTCCCCGGTCTTGTTGCACGTTCAAGATTTATCATACCATAACCAAACGCAGTCTTGAAACTTTCCAAATATTGCGAATCAGATGTATCTAGATTCCCCGGCAACGTGTACATATTTTGCAAATATGCCTTTAAATCATTTTGTGATTCCCATGCCAAATCTGTATCCGGATTTGTACCAAGATACGGACCATCTGCCGTCAATGCCAACAATAAAAATATTTGTTGTGGTGTCATGTAATCAAATGCGCTTTTGACCAGCGCAATTGAACCCGCCATCGCAGCGGTTGCTTCCAAATCTGTGCTGCCAGGCGCCGCAAAACACCACGGATTCATGGTCCCACCATTACCAGTTCCAGTCAAACCACAAATACGCGAAGAATAATCATTTACACCGTCATTCCACGTTGATAACACCAAAGTACCTGCACTTGCCGCAGAATATCCATCAATTGAATCGAATTCACTTGTTCCCTCTGCAGGTCTAACAGCAACAACTGTCGCGAACAAATTTTGCAAATTGTTATATACAACAGGTGCAAAATTTTCAAACGTTGCAACCTGTGGTGTCAAAGATTTGCCGTCTCCCAAACCATACAAAGCGCGACCCGCAGAATTTACCAGAATTTGTTTCTGATAATTTCCCAAATAAGTAAACGCGTTATCTGCATCAATTGACGGTTTATTAACGGTGGCATCATCAGTTGTATTCAATTTATAATAATTATCAATTGTTCTCAAATACACGCTCTTCTTCAACGCATCTGGCGAAGCATTATCGTGTAATATTTTTGCATCACTAACCGTTGCATACCCCAACGTATAAGATTCAACTGGTAAAGACAAATTCGCCACAACATTTGCAACATATTCACCTGCGGACTGTAATTGTACAGCATTTCCAATTGCGGCAAAATTTTTATAATCAGAAACATCCGTTTCGCCAACACCAACCTTGTATACAGTCAATTGACCAAAGGGAATAAACCCATAAAAATCACCACTGCTGCGTCCACCCTCTTCCCAACCAGCAATTATCTTGGCCAGTTTTGTATCAGTATCTGTCGCATTGCCGAAAACAGAACCAGTCTCAGATAAATTAAAATCTGTATTTTCATCGCTTGCAGCCGTCACACCACTGTAATTAAAATATTTATGTGTAGTTGTATTCAATGCACTTGCCCATGCTGCCAAGCACGCAGCAGATGAAAAATCATTTGCACATGCAGATTGTACAAGCGCAACCTTGGATGCAATAACCCAGGGTATAAAACCATCAACTGCACTGGTACCTTCTGTTGCGTTAACACCAGATTCTGTTATCATCGCGACATTTACCGGTTTTCCGCCACCAGCCCTGTTTCTTTCGCCTTGGTCTTGTATATATGGCAATAAATTCAAATCAAACGGCGATAAATCATTGGCAATTCTAAGTGTTGACATTCCCTGATACCCACGAACGAACGCGTTATACGCATGTGACACCAATAGATAATTAAATACACCCGCAGTTTCCGCGGTCGAATTATCTGACATATATGAAAAATCTTGCTTTTGCTGCCAAGTTACAAAATCTTCACTGCAATCGTCGCCATTACAACCCGGGCCGTTTGGAATGTTTTGTGCAAACAATTTGTTTGGTTCGCCACTTGATTCACCAGGTTGATTATTATTAGGTCTGTCACCACCGCCACCACCAGAACCATTGTCATTATCATTATCAAATACATCAGATAATAATACAACCCCTCCAATTACCGCAGCAACCCCGGCTGCAGACAATGCTAATACGTGTGTTGAAGACAATCCGCTGAAAAAACCATATTCTTCACCACGCGTAGCAACATTAGTTTTTTGTTTGTATTGTTTAATTTGCCTGTCGCACTTTGATGCATCAGCACCATACATCTGTAAAATTTGAATTGTGCGTTTATCATTATTCATAACCGCAGTACACACCAACGACAGTCCCGTTGAATCAACATAATTTATATCAGTACCTTCATTAATTAATATTTGAACAGTTTGTGTGTCACCACGACGTGCTGCAGATAATAATTTTGAAGCATTTTGAAAATCAGAAGAATTCGCCCCTAACGAAACCCATGGAACAAAAAGCAATAAAAAGCCCAAAAATCTAAGGTTTTTCATCTAAATTCTCTCTTCTTTTTTCAAAGTCTAGCATAAAAAATTACAACATGTCCAGAATTTTTACTTGCATTAAATATAAGATTTATAATATTTTTACTTTGATTCAATGTATAAATTTGGTATAATGGTTTGAAGAAGAGAGAATATGAAAAAGAACATATTATTTTTTTCAGGCATTTTGTTATTCGCACCGACGTTTGTGTATGGTGCGTGTTCCGTGGCAAATTTGACACGTTGCCTGGATTCTGTTTGTGCGATAAACGCGGGTGCAAATTTGGCTGCGCGTTGTCAGTATTGTGGTTCATCATCTGCAGGCGAACCTGAAAAATCGACTGCGATGAAAAGTGTTTCCGCGGGTGCATCTGCGAAATATACAATATCTGACAAGCAATTAAAAAAGGCGCCATCCGACCCTGGTGAAAGATACGTTTGGGGAACCAAACTGTGCCTTGAAAAAGTTGCTGGCTGTACCAGCGACGATGTCGAAGAAATTTACGACCCGTTGATTGAACAATCTTGCAAGGCGGCTGGGATTTCATCTGAAATGCAGAATTTGGCCAAAGAAATTAATGAAGAAAAAACTGAAGGTTCTTGTTCTACGGAAATCAGATCATGCGTTGTTGATACAAAACGTTGTCGTGCTGATTATCGCAGTTGCGAATCGGATGAAGTATTTGATAAACACTTTTCAGAATGCGGTGTTTTATCTACCGGATGCGAATCGTTTTTGGCTGGGATAAAGAACAAATTAAATTCTGCACGTCTAAGTGCATTTGAAAATGCAGACCAATTATTAAAGACAATTGTTGAATCTTATCAAAAATTGCGTGAACAAAAATTGGCAAGTGCACAGAATTCTTGCAAAAACAACAGTGCAAAGGATGCATGTATGGAACGCGTCTGCAAAAGCAATATGCGTAATAAATGTGCAGTTGGATTTGAATATGAAAAAACAGTGGCTGACCAGTTATGCAAATTCTATGAAACTGCATGTGATCGGTTGAAATAAAATGGGATATACAAATGAGAAAGAACAAGATATTTTTTATGACATCAATGCCTGTAATTTTGGCCGTTTGTTCTTTATTTATGGTTTGTGATATGGTAAACGCGGCACCACGTGTTGGAACGCGTGGCACGACCAGTACGCGTAAACCTGTTACCACAACAACTGCGCAAGAAACAGTATCGTCTGTATCAACATCAAACACATCTTCGGATACGAAAAACGAATCGGCACAGAAAATTTCAGTTGTTAATAAATCGAATCAGTTTGACAGCATTGTATCTGATGTTATCGAATCGGCTGTACCAGAAAATTCTTTTGCAGACGAAATTCGTAAACAACGTGCTGCATTCGCTGTATCTGATGCGACCAGCACGATTGCCGAAGCGCAAAAAAAGGCTGCGCATTCTGGTTCAAACGCATGCGACAGTGATTTGCGTAAATGTATGATGGAAAAATGCGGCAATGATTTTTCTGGTTGTGCATTGGATGGCGATACAATGTTTGGTGACAAATTGAATTTATGCCGTCAAAAAACTGATTGTACAGGTGAAGAATTTCGTTTATTTACCACTGAAATCAAGGCAGACCGTGATTTGAATGCACGTTTGTCATCATATGAAAATGTTATAAGTTGTGGAAATCAATATAATGCATGTATTCTTAATGAATGTGGCACAACATACAGTAAATGTTTGGGCAAAACAAATGCTGATGCTGCGGTTCAAAAATGTAATACAATTGCCAAAGAATGCATGGAATCAGATTCTGGATTGGCGGCACGTTTTGGTACAGCTATCGGAAAATTACGCGAAAGCGCCGAAGTCGAAGTAAAACGTGACGAAGAAGAACTTTATAAAATGCGTGATTTAATGAAATCGACATGTACCAGTTTGGGGGCAATGTTTGATGAACGCAGTTTTGATTGTGTGTACACTGTTAATTTCTTTACCAGTGCCGTCACCGATGGACCAACTGCATCACGTAAACGTTATGCCGGTGATACATTTGTATGTATGCAAGAATGGTTTGGTGTAAATGCAACCACGTTCAAAGAAAACGCATATCGTGAAACCCGTTCACAAACGGCAGCATCTTCCGCAATGTTGGGTTCTGGTTTAGGAACAGCAGCTGGGATTGTGTCTTCTGGCGCAATTGATCGTGCGTTGGATACACAACATGCGAAAAAAGATTACAAAGAAGAATGCAAAAAACAAGGTGGAAATTTAAAGAAAGGCGAATGTGTATTGCCTGATGGAAAAAGATTGGAAAGACAAGAAATAAAAGAGAAGAGACAGCAATGTAGAGCCAATGGACAAAAATACAGCAAGAAAGAAGATACATGCGTTGCTAAGGACAAATGGCTTGAAATTGTTACGGAAGAAATAAAAAATCTGACAACAGAAGCTTTGAAAACTGCTACGACCTTGGCAGAAATCAAAGGAAAATCATTTATAGATGCTGCTGGTAAGGTTATCAATTTGGTATGGGATTCTGAAAATAATTGTATAAAAATACCAACTACTAAAAAATGTTTTGACAAATCACTGCTCGTCAAAGACTATAATGAGACCGATGATAATCTTGGTGGTGATGATGACGATGATAACAAAGATCATGTTTCATCATCGGGTGAGACAAATAAAGGTTTGTTCAGTCAGGACTTTGAAGAACGTGCTAAAAACTTTATAAATAACAAGCTTGGGTCAGGTAACTCGCTTAACAAACTTAAGCTTACAGACTAAATAAAAAACATTTATGCGAAAGCGAAAAATTATATCTTTATCTGCCCTGTTTCTTGCACTGTCTGTTGCAAATGTTTTTGGTGCCGGTGTACCATTAACTTCCGATACAACCACAGGTTTATTAGATATTTATCAATCTCAGGGTCCTTTTCCACAAGATGCAAAAAAATGTATTTTGGGTTCTTTTAAGTTATTTAAAGGTTTAAAAGATAATGCCCAGGCCGAAAATGAATCTGAATTTAAACAATGGAAAGCAGCTTGTGCAAAAATGGCCCCCTGCAAACACGCACTTGGAATGACATTTGAAAACAGTGTGCATACCGATGCATTTGAAATGTATGACTGTATTCCAAGAGAATGCTTACCGGAATATCATGATAAACAACGCGGTGGCTGTTTTGAAGACAAAGAATATATGAAACAGATAAACAACAAGGTAAAAGCAGCAGAAGCAGCAGAAAAGGCCAAAGAAAAAGAACTAGAACAAGCAGACAAACAACGCGACAAAGATTTAAAGCGCAGTTTTCGTGCCATTGACAAAGAAGTTGATGCTGAATTTGCCTCAGACGAAAAGTTGGAAAAAGAGCAAAGACGTCGTGAAAAACAAAACGACAAACTTGATAAAAAATGCCCACGATGGACACAAATAAATGAACAAACACAGTTATGTGCTTATTATGAATATCAATTCAAAGATAATAAATTTGGTTCTGCACCAATCAAGAATTTCTGGCTTATCACGAAAACTGATAATGTTGACCCGGCTGAATTAAAGAAAAATCAAACCGAATTCACAAATTGGCAAAATGCTTGTAAAAACACCAAAGAATCTAATTATGCAAAATCTATGGTATGGGAAATTTATAATAAAAACCAAGATGGTTGCAAAGTATATGCCTGTGTTCCGGAAAGTTGTTCAGAACCAGATATGATTATCCGTAAACCTGATGCAGATAATGGTGGATATTGCATTTTACCAGACGATAAACGCGATGGTGCAAAATGTAAGCCTGATGATAAAAATGCAAAAACTGGTGAATATAACGCGGAAAGTGGGAAATGCGAAATCACCGAATGCAAAGACAAATACACCAAAGAAAATGGTAAATGTGTAAAGAAACCGGTAACACAAACACAACAAGAAACGCAAAAACAAACACCGGCAGAACAAGAACCTGAACAAAATAATGAAAACAACGAACAAATATTGTCTGATAAATCGGCTGCAGACCAAAGGTTCTTTGCAGATTTGGAAAGAATTATTGATGCGTTTAAAACAGTTATTGAAAAAATAAGACAAAACGAAAATAATACTGTTATTGATTCAGACATACATGGAGACAATAACAGTGATGTAAACGAAAACACAATAGCATAAAAGATGGTATTAAAACGTGGAATTTTGATTGCTTTGTTATTATGTTGCCCATTGGCATCAATGGCTGAAGGAACTGACGTTTCATCTATCAATGGCGCCGCAACATACCAAGATGCGATTGCTGCTTTGAATAATGCTGTTAATACTCTTATAGAAAGTTACGGTGATACGATAAGTGACGAAGCCAAAGCGAAGGCAAAAGAAATGGTAGCCGGTGTCACTGTTCCGTCATCTACTGGGACACCTGCCACAACAACACCGACTAATACAAATAATAATACACCTGGTGGAAATCAAAGTGGTGGAAATCAAGGCGGTGGAAATCAAGGTGGTGGAAATCAAGGCGGTGGAAATCAAGGTGGTGGAAACCAAGGTGTCGAAACCCCAGAACAAAAACAATGTCCAGAAGATATTGCAACTGGAACACATCCAAATTGTAAATGTAATGACACAGACAGGGATTATAACAAAGAAGAAAATACTTGTGATTGCAAAGCCGGTTTCAAAGAAGACGAAAGCGGTAAATGCGTTAATAAACTGGATGAATTAAAACAAACATTTGAAGACATGAAAGCGAACGAACAATCTTTGGCAAATCGTACATTAACAGCTGCATCTATCGCTGCAACCAGTATCGGTGGTATGGAATTGGCAATGGGACTGTCTGAACAAAAGGCAGATAAAGAAGCAGAACAAGATATGTCTGCATATATCGCATCATTCCGTTGTGAATACGGCAATGGTAAACAGGTCAAGGCCGGCCCCGAAGAAATAGTATTACCAGGTGGTAATGATGAAAAATTAATGAGCCTGCGTACAAAGTACATGACATTGGCAACAGATTTAAAAGAACGCAAAACAGCATTGGGTATGAAACCAGGTATCGAAAGTGAAGAGATATTAGATAAAACAGCGATGAATCTTTACGATGATGAAAATACAGGTATAGAAAGTGGCGCATACGGTTCACTTTATCGTGCCAAGATGTTAGGCAGCGAAGAAGACCAGGCAA
>Ga0310690_10000995_pt1 | contig 53698 bp, 39 predicted proteins | sample AusTroGonzalo_MG_2_FD_207661 | JGI IMG/M metagenome (GOLD analysis project Ga0310690, IMG submission 207661) | Bovine rumen microbial communities from tropical cattle in Woodstock, Queensland, Australia - Gonzalo_04 (v2) (version 2) | ecosystem: Host-associated > Mammals > Digestive system >... | reverse complement strand
ACACGTGTACGAGGGCTTCAAGAACGAGAGCAACGTCTTTGACATGTTCGACTTCCCTACCGAGGTAGCGGCCACCCCGCTCGACTACACCATTTTCGAGGCGATGTGCAACGAGCACCCCGAGGCCGCACTACCCGAAAGCAACCCCCAGGCCTACGACAACACATCGAACTTCACCGCCTATGCCGCACGCTACAACGCCCTGCCCTTAGGCCAGAAAATGTGGCTACGCGGAGCCATGCTGATGCTCTTTGCCAAGTTCCTGCGACAGGCAACGCCAAAGGTGTGGACCACCGACAAGCGCATGCTGAAGGTACTGACCTATGTGCACCACCACCTCTGCGACGACCCTAACCTCGACACGCTGGCCAGCATGGCCTGCCTTACCAAGTCCTACCTCATTCGCCTGTTCGACCGCGACCTCGGCATGTCGCCCCTGCGCTACATCAACAAGAAAAGAATTGAGCGGAGCCAGCTGCTGCTGCTCACAGAGAACATGTCGGTCAAGGAGGTGGCCTACGCCTTAGGCTTCACCGACCAGTCGTATTTCATCCGTCTATTCAAGAAGTCAGTAGGCCTCACGCCGCAGGAATACCGTTCAAGCATGCGGTAGTATGTCAACATATTTCGTAATTGCTAAAAATATTCCGTAACTCCGAATAGTTATACCCAAGAGAGAACCCAGAGTTTACTCCGACTAAACGCCGAGTTTACTCCGGGCAAACTCCCCTTTTACTCCGACTAAACTCCCAGTTTACTCGGAGCAAAATCAGAGTCCATTTCCGCATTCCTGCGATTGTAATCATTTTTCGCAATCGCCATACTTATGGCTTGATTATTTTTTCCTCAGAAAGGATGGTGAATTGATTCTTTTTTTGTATCTTTGTAGCCGTAATAATAATGTATCATGAAAGAAATGATTGATTGTTTCCTGCCTGACATCGACCGCGAGGCGATGGCCACTACGGTGGCACAGCTTAACGAAAGCGTCGTTGTCAGCCATATATTCTGGAGCGAAAACATGGCCAGCAGCAACTCGGTGATGAAGATTGCCGAGCGGGCGCGGGCCTCGTACGTAGTACTGTTCACGAAACCGGCTCGCGTCTCCTTAGGGCAAGGCGCACTGGAGCGCATGCTCCGCGTGGCCCTCGATTCCGGGGCGGCGATGGTGTATGCCGACCGCAGGGGCCACCCCGCCATCGACTACCAGTTAGGCTCCATCCGCGACGACTTCGACTTTGGTTCGCTGTGGCTGGTGAAGACCAGCCTGCTCCACACCTTTGCCATGCAGGCTGGTGAGCACGACTACAGCTATGCAGGCCTATACGCCCTGCGGCTCTTTTTGAGTCGTGAGGGGCAGCTGCTGCATCTGAACGAGACGCTCTACACCGAGGAGGAGCTCGACACGAGGGCTTCGGGCGTGAAGCAGTTCGACTACGTGAATCCCCGCAACCGCGAGGTGCAGGTGGAGATGGAGCTTGCGGCAACGGCCCACTTAGCGGCCATCGGTGCCAAGATCGACCCGTCCTACTACCGCACGCCCGACTTCAACGAACAGGAGTTCGAGGTCGAGGCAACGGTGGTGATTCCCGTCTTCAACCGCGCCAAGACCATTGCCGACGCCGTCGGCAGCGCCCTGGAGCAGAAAACCAACTTCAAGTACAACGTCATTGTGGTGGACAACCACTCCACCGACGGCACCTCCGACATCCTGGCCCGCATGTCGGCATGCCATGCCGACAAACTACACGTCATAACCCCCGACCGCACCGACCTCGGCATTGGCGGCTGCTGGAACGAGGCTATCAACGACCCGCGATGCGGACGCTTTGCCGTGCAGTTAGACTCCGACGACCTGTATTCATCGCCCAACACCCTGCAAAAGGTGGTCGATGCTTTCCACAAGCAGAAGGCCGCTATGATAGTAGGCAGCTATCGCATGTGCGACTTTGAACTGAACACGCTGCCGCCAGGACTCATCGACCATAAGGAATGGACCGACGAGAACGGCCCTAACAACGCTCTGCGCATCAACGGACTGGGGGCTCCGAGAGCCTTCTTTACGCCGATACTGCGCCAGTTGCAATTCCCCAATACCAGCTATGGCGAGGACTACGCCTTAGGTCTGGCCTTCTCGCGTCACTACCGCATAGGCCGCATTTACGACGAGCTGTACCTCTGCCGCCGCTGGGGTGGCAACAGCGACGCCGCCCTCTCCGTCGAGAAGGTGAATGCCAACAACCTCTATAAGGATCGCCTGCGCACGCTTGAGATTGAGGTTCGGCAGCGCATGGTCAGCGGCAAGCCCGACGTAGCCATGAACGAGTCGCCCCTGCAACGGTTCTTCAACCGCCAGCTGCAGACGTGGCCCGACACTCGCCGCCGCTATCGGGAATTGAACCAGGTGGAGACCCGCGAGTTCAACGACGGCAACACCACCGTCGTCCTTCAATGGAACCCTGCCCGCATCGGCTCTACGGGAGCCAAGATCGACAGCCAGAGCCTCAAGGAGCGACCCTGTTTCCTCTGTGCCGCGAACCGTCCCAAGGAGCAGCTGAAGAGAACTGTCGACGGCAAGTGGGAGCTGCTGGTCAACCCCTACCCCATCCTGCCGATGCACTTCACGTTGCCCACCCTGAAGCACACGCCCCAGGCCATCAAGGACATGTATGGCGAGATTTACCGCCTGTTGACGGACTATCCCGAGCTGATGGTCTTCTACAACGGACCCAAATGCGGTGCCTCGGCTCCCGATCACGCCCACTTGCAGGCTGGCGTGCCCGCTGTACTGCCGCTGATGGATGCCTGGCAGCGCCTTTCGCGTGAGCTCACGCCGATTGTTACCCTCTCGGACGATGACGACATTTCCATCATCAACGAATATCCCTGCCCAGCCCTCCTGATTCGCAGCCACTCCCGCAATGCTGGCGAAAAGCTGTTCCGCCAGCTCTATGCCGCCCTGCCCATAAGGAAAGACGAGACGGAGCCGATGATGAACATCGTGGCCTGGAAGAAGGGCGACGAATACCTGTCGGTTGTCTTCCCCCGCGAGAAGCATCGCCCCGACTGCTATGGCGAAAAGCTGGTATCGCCGGGAGCCATCGATATGGCAGGACTCATCATCACCCCTCGCGAAGAGGACTTCCGCAGCCTCACCGCCGAGCAGACGCTGGCCATCCTGCGCGAAGTGTCGCTGTCGCAGGAGGCGTTCGACAAGGTGGTGGAGCACCTTCAGAACCGTGATGCCGACACCAAGGACAAGGCCCGCGACACCAACACCAAGGAGCCGACGGTCAGCGTAGGCATCATCAGCGGACAGAAGATCGTGTTCACACTCAACGCCCCCTACACCGCCAAGGGCGACGCCCTCACAGGCGAGCAAACGGTGGAGTTCAGCGAGGGTGGCATTCTGTGGCGAGGCCAGCAATACCGCGAGCTGGTGTTCACCCCCCAGTCGGCTGATGCTTCGTTCTCGTTGCACGACGTCACCATCGGCGTTAACTTCCATTGGGAGCGCAAGCAGACGCAGACCTTTAACGGCAGCTTGCGGCTGGTGGTTGATAGCGACCGCATCACCGCCATCAACGAGGTATCGGTTGAGCGCTACCTGACAAGCGTCATCAGCAGCGAGATGTCGGCCACGTCGTCGCTCGAACTGCTGAAGGCTCATGCCGTCATCAGCCGTTCCTGGCTGTTGGCTCAGATGGAGAAGCGTCGTCAGTTGAACAACGCTGGCGGCAACAACTTCTTCTCGTTCACCAAGAAAGACGACGAGCTGATTCGCTGGTACGACCGCGAGGACCATACCATCTTCGATGTCTGCGCCGACGACCATTGCCAGCGCTATCAGGGCATTACCAATGCCGAGCGGCCTTCTGTCGTCGAGGCCATCAAGGCTACGCGTGGCCAGGTACTCACCTATGAAGGCGAATTGTGCGACGCCCGCTTCTCGAAGTGCTGCGGCGGACTGACCGAGGAGTTCCAGTATTGCTGGGAGAACATTCCGAAGCCTTACCTCACCTCGGTGGCCTGTCCCTACTGCAACACCAACGACCGTCATATCCTGTCGCAGGTACTGAACGACTACGACCAGGAAACGCCTGACTTCTACCGTTGGACGGTGAAGTATACCCAGAAGGAAATGACCGAGCTGGTGAACGGCAAGCTGAAGGCCGACCTGGGCGACATCACCGACCTGATACCGTTGGAGCGGGGCAAGAGCGGCCGTATCTGGAAGCTCAGGATTGTAGGCACCAAGGGGTCCTTCACCATTGGCAAGGAGCTGGAGATACGACGCACCCTAAGCGAGACCCACCTCTATAGCTCGGCCTTCGAGGTTGAGAAAGACAACGGCCACTTCATCCTGCACGGCAGGGGCTGGGGACATGGCGTCGGACTGTGCCAGATAGGTGCCGCCGTCATGGGCGAGGAAGGAAAACAATATAATGACATACTGCTCTACTACTACCGTGGAGCCGAAATTAAAAAGATCTATGAGTAAAATCAAGCAAAGACTAACAACGTCGCCGTGGGCATGGGTCCCCACACTCTATTTTGCCGAAGGAGTGCCCTACGTGGCAGTAATGACCATTTCGCTGATTCTCTACAAGCGGTTAGGGTTGTCGAACACCGATATCACGCTCTACACCTCGTGGCTCTACCTGCCGTGGGTCATCAAGCCGCTGTGGAGCCCCTTTGTCGATATGCTGCGCACGAAGCGCTGGTGGATTGTCACCATGCAGCTGCTCATCGGTGCTGCCCTGGGCGGCGTAGCCTTCACCATTCCCGCCTCATGGTGGCTTCAGGGGTCGCTGTTCTTTTTCTGGATGATGGCCTTTGCCAGTGCCACCCACGACATTGCCGCCGACGGCTTCTACATGATGGGACTCGACGAGCACGAGCAGGCCTACTTCGTGGGCATTCGCTCCACGTTCTACCGCATTGCCACCATCTTCTCCTCAGGATTGTTAGTGGGTCTGGCTGGCGCCTTGCAAGTCATGACACGCAGCATTCACTATTCCTGGAGCCTTGTGTTCTACCTCATGGCCGGACTCTTCATTGCCTTCTGGCTCTACCACAACTGGGTGCTGCCAAAGCCGGATGAGGACAACGAGAAGCACACCAAGACGGTCAATGCCATCTGGAGCGAGTTCCGCCAGACCGTTGTCACCTTCTTCCAGAAGCCGCAGGTCTGGGCAGGCATCTGCTTCATGCTGTTCTACCGCATGCCAGAGGGACTGCTGGCCAAAGTGTCGGCTCTCTTCCTCGTCGATGCCCCCCACAACGGCGGCCTCGGCTTGAGCGACGGTGAGTACGGACTGGTACAGGGAACGGTGGGTGTGATTGGTCTTACCATCGGCGGCATCCTCGGCGGCATCTGCGCAAGCCGCAACGGTTTGAAGCAATGGCTGTGGCCCATGGTGATTGCCATTACCCTGCCCGACATCGTCTACGTCGTGCTGTCTTATCTGCTGCCCTCCGACCTGTTTGTCATCAGCGTCTGCGTGTTCATTGAGCAGTTTGGCTATGGTTTCGGATTCTCCGCCTACATGCTATACCTTATATATTATAGCCAAGGCGAACACAAGACCTCGCATTACGCCCTGTGTACCGCCTTCATGGCCCTGTCGATGATGATTCCCGGACTCTTTGCCGGTGCCCTCCAAGAGGCAGTCGGCTACCCGCTGTTCTTCATCATCGTGATGCTGGCCTGCTCCATGACCTACATCGTAACAGCATGCCTGAAGATTGACCCGGAGTTTGGAAAGAAAAAAGAGAGTGAGTCAAAATAGACTCACTCTCTTTTATCACAGCGGAACCGGTCCTAATGTGTAATTCGTATAGCTTTAGACTCCAAAGACTAAACAACTTCGATGCCCAGCTTCGCGCACAGGTCGAGGCTCATTTCCTTCAGCTTGAACTTCTGGATCTTGCCTGAGCCAGTCAGGGGGAACTGGTCGATGAAGAAGACGTACTTTGGAATCTTGTAACGGGCAATCTTGCCGCGGCAGAACAGCTGGACGTCCTCGGGAGTCATCGTCACACCCTCTTCGAGGATGATGAATGCACCGACGGCCTCACCGTATTTCTTCGAGGGAACAGCAGCCACCTGCACGTCGCGGATGCCGGGCATGTGATAGAGGAATTCCTCAATCTCGCGCGGATAGATGTTCTCACCACCACGGATAATCATGTCCTTGATACGACCCGTAATCTTGTAGAAGCCCTGTTCATCCTTGATGCCCAGGTCGCCCGAGTGCAGATAGCCGTTCTTGTCGATGACCTCGGCAGTAGCTTCGGGGTTCTTGTAGTAGCCCTTCATCACGTTGAAGCCCTTACAGCACATCTCACCCTGCACGCCGACGGGACATTCCTCGCCCGTCTCGGGGTCGAGCACCTTGACGTCGCAGAACGGGAAGTCGCGGCCTACGGTGGTGCAACGCTGCTCGAAGGTATCGTTGAGACAGGTCTGCGTCATACCGGGCGACGACTCGGTAAGGCCGTAAACGGAGGTGATAGTCATATACATCTTCTCGCTGACCTGCTTCATCAGCTCCACGGGACACAGGCTACCAGCCATGATGCCCGTTCGCAGACAGGTGAGGTCGAACATATCGAACATGGGATGGTTCAGCTCAGCAATGAACATCGTCGGCACACCATAGACGGCGGTACACCTTTCCTTATGGATGGAAGCCAGCACCACCAACGGGTCGAACTTCTCGACCATCACCTCGGTACAGCCGTGGGTCAGACAGTTCATCGTGGCCAGCACCACGCCGAAGCAATGGAACAGGGGCACGCAAACGCAGAGCTTGTCGTCGGCAGTAAAGCCCATATTCTCGCCAGTGAAGTAACCGTCGTTGGCAATACCGTAGTGGGTCAGCATGACACCCTTGGGGAAGCCCGTCGTGCCGCTGGTATACTGCATGTTGCAGACATCATGGCACTTAACGTCGCGCTTCATGCGATCCAGTTCTTCGTCCTCAACGTTCTGTCCCAGCAACAGCAGCTCGGCTGTGTTGTACATGCCGCGGAACTTCTCCATACCGATATACACCACGTTCTTCATGAAGGGGAACTTCTCGCTATTGAGGTGACCACGCTCACAACTCTTCAGCTCAGGCAGCATGGTGTAGGTCATGTCCACATAGTTACAGTCCCACGTTCCGTCGGTGATACAAAGGGTATGCATGTCGGAGTCCTTGCACAGGTACTCCAGCTCGTTCTGCTTGTAGTTGGTGTTTACCGTCACTAAGACGGCACCAATCTTGGCTGTGGCATAGAGGAACGTCAACCAGTCGGGCACGTTGGTAGCCCAGATGCCCACGTTAGAGCCCTTTTTCACGCCAATGGAGATGAGGCCCTTGGCAAGGTTATCCACACGCTCGTTGAACTTCGACCAGGTGAAACGCAGGTCGCGGTCTGAGTAGACTATGTATTCCTTGTCGGGCGTTGTCTCAGCCCAATACTCCAGCCACTGGCCGAGTGTGCGCTCATAGAGCTGATAACCGGCACTACCCGTCTCTGCAGGATATGTTCTGTCTGGCAGCGGTCTGCCTGCCATATCTAACTTACTCATTTTCTCGATATTTCGACATTAAAAAGGAATATAAACGACTGCCAATATCTTGGCCGACTTTCCGGCAGAGCCGTGAACATGGTGCTTGACAATGCTGTCGTAGAAGATGCTGTCGCCCTGTTTCAGGGTGTAGGTCTCTTTACCGTAGACAATTTCCACCTCACCTTCCATCACGTAGATAAACTCCTCACCCTCATGAGCCGACAGCTGATACTCCTGCTGGCCATTGGGGTTGATGTCGATGACGAACGGTTCCATGTGACGACCAGCCTTCTGCTGTGCCAGAGGGTGATACTCCATGTGCTTGCGGGCATCGCTGGCTCCATTCGAGAAACTGATGCTGCTGTCTTTCTCACGGTCAGCCGCACGGCAGATGGCAGGACCTAAATCGTCGCTATCATCCAGGAATGTTCCTAAGCGGACACCTAGGGCACGGGCTATCTTAATTAACGGACCTAACGAAGGTAGGTTCTGGTCTGTTTCAACAGAAATAATCTGGTCGGCCGATAAGCCACTACGTTCTGATATCTCCTCAATGGTGAGATTCTTTGACTCTCTGATTCCCTTAATCTTGGCTCCTATAACTGTACTACTGTTAGCCATAATGTGAATGTTTTTTATACCTCAGTTTAATTTTGGCCGCAAAGTTACGAATAATGGCTGAAAAATCGACATTATTTCTGCGGAAATTATATAATTGTTGTTAAATTACCACCTCTTTCTACAGCTGTTTCTTCGGATAAAGGGCATCCCACCATGAGGAATCACCCTTGAGCCACTTCTGGAACCATGCCATTTGAGTGGCCATCCACTTGGTTCGTTTTGAATAGTCGAGGATATGGTGATTCTCGCCTGTAACCTCGACGAGCGATACCTCGCGGCCCAGTAACTTCAACGCGGTAAACATTTCAAGGCTCTCGATGAGCGGCACATTCGTATCAGCATTGCCGTGGAGGAGCAAGAGGGGCGTATGAATCTTGTCGGCACGGAAGAGTGGCGACTGGTCGACGTACAACTGACGATGTGACCAAGGATAGCTGTTGGCCATCGACACTTCGCTATAGTTGTATCCCCAATAGCCCTCACCCCAATAGCTGGTGTGGTTGGAGATGCCTGCATGAGATATGGCACAGGCAAATATATCGGTAACCGTTTGCAGGAACTGAGTCATGAAACCACCATAGCTGGCTCCCATGCATCCTATTTTGGAGGCATCAATGAACTGATTCTCAGCACAAAGACGCTTCACGCCTTCGATAATGTCGCCTGCAGGAGAGCCGGAGGGGACAGTACCGTCAGCAGCAATAAGTCCGCCTGCCGTGTTAACATGACGCGAGGCCCATTCCTGACCGAAGCCGGTAGCACCCGACGGTTCCACAATATAGGCTACATAACCGAGGGAAGTCCAATACTGGGCAGGGTAACGTGATTCGAAAATGCGCTCAACAGGCGAGCAGCCGCCGTAGTAATAGACAATTAAGGGATATTTCTTTGACGCATCAAAGTCCTTCGGCAGGTACAGACGACCATAGACCGTATCACCGTTGGCATTCTTATAGTTCCAGTCGCGACAAGTGCCTACTTCCGCATCACCAAGGGCGGTCTTTCCGTCGAAGAGGGTTGTTCCTGATTTCTTGGAAAGGTTCATGGTGTAAGCAGAGGCTGGCTCCAGCGTCTTGTCAGCAATATAAACCATAACTGGTGCCGAAAGAGCCAGGTCGAAACGATGCATACAGTCGCCAATGGTCGATACTGTCGAGACAGCACGAGACTTCGGGTTAATCGTGTACATCCGGACATAGTCACGATCCTCGGCCATCGCATAAATCATTCCATCGGCACGATTCCAGGCTGTACGGGTCACCGACGGGTCGAAGTCCTTCGTAAGCGGCGTCACCTCCTTGTTAGCAATGTTGAAGAGGAACAGTTCTCCCTCGGTCATGCTTGGAAACACGCTTGCCGGCAGCTGACAGCCAATACGATTGAAGGCCTCGGGGGTTCCTTCTATCAGCAACTGGCTGGCATCGGGAGAGAAATGAGCTCCGCCAATGAATCCCTCACAACGTAGCAACGTATCCGCCTTCATCGTCGACAAATCCAGCAGATACAGATCCTGGACCTCCGTCGGACGCTTTGAGAGTCGCGAGTAGGCTGAGCCTATCAAGAGCTTTTTCCCGTCGGACGAGATATCGTGCAAATACTGTCCCTTCGGTCCAAACGTCAGCCGACGGGTCACTCCTGTCTTCACGTCGAACAGCGAGAGATAAGTACGCTTTCGCCAATTGGGCTGACGGTCGTCCATCTCAAGCACCTCAAACACGTCGCTGTCTTCCTTGGGTCCATCCTCAGTAGCAGTTACCACTAAGTAGTCCTCCGTAGGGCTAATTTCAAAGCTGCCCTCTGGTACTCCGGCAGCCCACAGCTGACGCTCACCCGTCAACGGATTCACCTTATACAACACACGACGAGAACCGTCGAGCTGTGACTCCTGCTGCTCCTCTATCCAGGCACAGGAACGGGGCATCCACGTGACGCTCTTCGACAACGACTGCATGAGCCGCCCCGAACTGACATCTCGCAACTCGTACTCCCAACGGCTCTTGCCAGTCGGTTCTGTTACCTGATAGCCTACCGTCACAAAACGGCCATCTGCCGACAAAGCGACACTACGCACCCTCTTGCCGTCGAGCAAATCGTGTACCATATATGGATGCCGACGGTCGGTAACGGGCTGTACTGGCAGCTGAGTGTCAAAAGTGATGCGGATGCTGACCGTATCCTTTGGCTCAGCAAGATAACGAATGGCAAAAGTATGGTGCTCAGGTGCCAGACCAAGTTCCGAACCAGCCTCTTTACCGTCGATATAGAGCTTGTAGTGCTTGGGGCCGCTAACGTTGACCTTTCCTTTCACATAGCTGGTATTGTTTACGAAAAAGCTGAGCACGCCAACCGACTTTGAGTCAGCCATTGACGGTAGGAGTCCACCTTTGAAAGTCGTCGTTGGCGTTGCCGAAAGCTGTACTGCCGCCATCATGGCTGCGTCGTCGAACCGTTTGCCGTTCACGTCGACGGTATCGGCTGCTGCTGGTGTACTTACTGGGAACGGTCCTGCCTGCAGGAATTCTGTTACCGTGGTCTTTACTTGGGCCGATGCCTGTAATGCAACAGTCATCAGCATCATGGTTGTAATATGTTTCATCATTTGCTAATATGCTTCTCGGTATTTGTTTTCATCCTTGTCGTCAAGCATCGAAAGATACGACTGGTAACGACTTTGGGCAATGTAATGGTCCTCAACGGCTTTTAGGACTGCACAGCCAGGCTCGTGGGTGTGGGTACAGTCAGAAAAGCGGCATTGCTTGGAGTATTCAAAGATTTCCTTGAAATAGCTGGTCAGTTCCTCTCGCTCCATGTCAAAGGTACCGAAGCCCTTGATGCCTGGCGTGTCGATGAGATAGCCATTACCTATTGCTATCATCTCACTAAACGTCGTGGTATGCTGACCAGAGAGGTGGGCGTCGCTGATTTCGGCTGTGCGGAGATTGGCCTCAGGCACCAGACAGTTGATGATGGTAGACTTCCCCACCCCACTATTGCCGCTAAGTAAGGTGATCTTACCCTCAAGGAACGGACGCAGTTCCTCAATACCGTTGCCCTGTTCGGCAGAAACCTGACGGCATTCGTAGCCGATGGTCTCATAAAGCCGGACCATCATCTGCTGATAACGGAGCAGATCATCGTCGAGCAGGTCGGTCTTATTGAAAATCAAGACCACAGGCACACGATAAGCCTCAGCTGAAGCCAAGAAACGGTCAATAAACGTGGTGGATGTTTCCGGACGGGTAACGGTCACTATCAGGAAAGCCTGGTCAACGTTAGCCGCCAGGATATGGCTCTGCTTCGACAGGTTGATGCTCTTACGGATAATGTAGTTGCGACGGTCCTCGATATCGGTAATGAAGGCTGTCTGCTGCTGGCTGTTGGCAATTGGCTGCTGAGGAACCACCGTCACACGGTCGCCGACAGCCACGGGATTCGTACTCCGAATACCTTTGATTCGGAAGTTTCCCTTTACTTTACAATCAAGCAGCTGACCATCGTCCGTACGAACGGTGTACCAGCTGCCTGTATTCTTGATGACAAGTCCTTTCACTTACACAGTCATGATTTCCTTGTTCTTGGCCTCGATGAGCTCGTCAAGTTTCTTGATGTACTTGTCGTGGATTTTCTGGAGCTCCTGTTCAGCATCCTTCTCGTTGTCCTCGCTGAGTCCGTCCTTAATGGCTTTCTTCAGCTTATCCTTGATGTCAGCCCTGACATTGCGCACCTCGACCTTGGCCTTCTCAGCAATCTTGCCGCATTGCTTCACAAGGTCACGACGACGCTCCTCAGTAGGCTGAGGGATGCCGAGACGGATAATCTCACCATTGTTCTCAGGGGTGATACCTACATCGCTGTCCATAATGGCCTTCTCAATGTTGCGGATTTCCTTGCGGTCCCACGGCTTGATGGCAATGGTACGGGCATCGGGCGTTGAGATGTTAGCAACTTGGTTCAGGGGAACTTTACTGCCGTATGATTCCACACGGACACCATCGAGAATGGCCACATTGGCGCGTCCGGCACGAATGCGATTCAGCTCTTCCTCAAGGAACATAGCTGCCATTTCCATTCTCTCTTCACTCTTCTTTAATGTTTCCTTTACGTCTATCATTTTTTCAGGTTTTAAGTTTTCTGCCCCAAAAGTAACGCTTTTCTTTGAAACGCGCAAGTGTTTTATCATTTTTTTTCAACTTTATTTTGCTAATCAAATGTTTTTTCATACTTTTGTAGGCAGATATTGCCTAATGAATACATGAACACCTTATTTTATAGATTATTTTTCGCTATTATCTGCTCTTCCGTTTGTATGGTTTGCCAAGCACAGCAGAATGACATAACGCAGACCTATACCGAGGACCATCCCCTGGTTTATGAGGATGCGTGGGACTTGTGGCCATACGCATTCCTGAATGACACAGGCGAGCCCGTAGGCTATAACATCGATTTATTGAAACTCATCTTCAAGGAGCTGAACATTCCCTATAAGGTAAAACTGAAGCCTACCCAGGACGCCTTGAACGACCTGAAAGCCGGACGCGCCAACCTGATGTGCGGCATGGATGCCCACTTCCATAACGAATATGCCAAGTACGGAAAGAGCGTCATACAGATCTTCACCCATAGCGTCGTTCACAAGAAAGACGAGCCACAGATCATCAAGACCGTCAACGACCTGGCTTCAAAACGCGTCATCGTCCATGACGGTAGCTTCAGCCACCACTTGATGGAACAACGAGGATGGAAAGACAATGCCATTCCCTACAACGACATGCAAGAAGCTGTCCAGTATGTCCACAACATGCAGGGATACCAGATTGTCTGGAACACGCTGTCCCTGAAATACCTGCTCCACAAGTTCAATTACGACGACTTGGAACTGACGCCCGTCAACATTCAGCACGGAGAGTACAAATTCATGTCGAACGATTCCTGTCTGCTTGCCCAGGTAGATAGTGTCTTTACATGGCTGAACTCCACGGGTCGTCTCCAACCCATCCAGAACAAATGGTTCTACCCGGAATACAAGGACACGGGCATCCCCTCGTGGGTGTGGTATGTTGTCATCGCCCTGTTCCTGGTCATCCTCTTCTTCCTCGCCTACTATTACTTCTACCGTCTCTATGAGCAGAAGATGACGAAGAGCATGAGGCAATCCAACAACCGATTGTCGCTTATCCTCAATACGAGCAAGGTTCACATCTGGCTATTCGACATTGCCAAGCGTATTGTCACCAGCATCAGCTCTGACGGCAAGATGACCACCATTCCGTTGTCGCCGTATTTCTTCCAATACTATATGCTTCCCGAAGACTACGAACGGCTATGCAGCGTACTTGACGAGATGTCCACCAAGAAGAAAAAGGAACGTGAGACCCTTGAGCTCCATACCACTATAGGAAACAGCAATGAGATTCACACCTTCTCCGTCAACCTCTCTGTGATGAAACGTAACAAGAACGGAAAACCCATGGTGATTATCGGGGCCACCACCGACATTACGGCAGAGAGATTACGGCAGCAGCAACAGAAGGACACCATGCTGCGTTACCAGTACATCTTCAACTCGGCCTTGGTTGATACCGTCTCGTACGACGAACACGGCTTCATCGACAACATGAACGAAAAGGCTGCCAAGGCCATCCCTGGAGGCGTGCAAGGCGTCGTCAATGCCCACATCTCGCTTCAGAGTGTGCTGGGAGACAAGAACCTTTCGCTCGACGATCTGGATTACACCTACCTGACGCAGTTATACAAGTCGCCTAATGACGAGCGTCCCCTCAACCGGTTCCTAAAACGCGACGAGCTTTACTATGAGTTGCAGTTGGTACCTGTCCGCGACGATGACGGAAAGCTATTGGGTATCTACGGAACAGGACGCGACGTCACAGAGGTCGCCAAGACCTATTCACGCCTGAAGAAGAACATCGAGCAGCTACAGGAAGCCACCGACGAGCTGCAGGACTACATTCACAATATCGACTATGTCATGCACAACGGCGGCGTGCGCATTGTCAACTACTCTCCCGACAATCATACGCTGGTTATCTACAGCAAGACAGAACAGGTCCAGCAACAACTGACACAAACCCACCTGTTGTCGCTGGTCGACGAGGAGTCGAAAAAGACCGCCCTGCATATTCTGAACAACATGGATAACCTGACACGACAGCCTGTAAAGGCAGCTGTCAAGTCCACAATTCGTGTCAAGGGAGGCAAGCCGCTTTGCCTGTACTTCTCGTTCGTACCGTCGCTCGATGCCGACGGACAGGTCACTCACTACTTCGGCATGTGCCGCGACATCAGCGACATCAAGGCCACCGAGGAGCAGCTGGCCCTGGAAACGGTAAAGGCCCAGGAGGTGGAAACGGTGAAGAATGCCTTCCTGCGCAACATGAGTTACGAAATCCGTACGCCGCTTGCCTCCGTACTCGGTTTTGCCGAACTCTTCATGATGGACCATCAGCCCGAGGATGAGAAATTCTTCATTGAGGAAATCAAGAAGAACTCGCGTAACCTGCTTAATCTGGTCAACAACATCCTGTTCCTCTCACGCATCGACGCGGGCATGATCGAGATTAAGACTACCCCCCTCGACTTTGCCTCCGTCTTCGAAGGACGCTGCCAGTCAGTTTGGATACATTACAAGCAGCCTGACGTCAACTATATTGTCGACAGTCCCTATGAACGTCTGGAACTTGACATCGACCTGACCAATTTAGGTGTCGTTATCGACCATGTTGTGACCAATGCCGTACAGCACACCACATCGGGTTCTGTGCGCGCAAGCTTCGACTACAACGGCGAAGACCTCACAATCACCATTCAGGATACTGGCTGCGGTATTCCTGAGGACAAAATCGACAACATATTCGACCGTTTCGTCACCACCGACAGTAGTACCAGCGGCCTCGGACTGGCCATTTGTAAGGAAGTGGTCGGTCTCATGGGAGGCAAGATACGACTGAAGTCCGAACTCGGCAAGGGTACCATCGTCTGGATTATCATCCCCTGTAAGTGCAAGGATATGCAAATGAAAAGAGAATGAAAACCGCTTATTCGAGACAAGAAATGAAGTACGCTATAATACCTTATAATATATATCGTAGCAAAAGAAGGCTCCTCGCCCTGCTCTTTTGCCTGCTGTCCATGCCTGCCCTACTCCCGGCTGCCAACGACTTCGGCTATACCGAGCAGCACCCGCTGATTATTGTAGGCGACTGGGACTTCCGCCCGTTTGAGTTCATCAACGTTGAAGGACAGCCTGCCGGATACAACGTCGACGTGCTCAACCTCATTCTCGACCGGCTCGACATTCCTCACAAGTTTGTCATGCAGGAATGGCACGTAGCCACCAATACGTTCAATAACCGCGAGGCCGACCTCATCCACGCCTTGTACTTCTTCTTCAAGGATCATCCATACATTTCCACCCACAAGTACATCAACTACTATAACCTGCAGCTTGCAAGGCACGCCGACACACCACCGCTACACAAGCTCAGCGAACTTCAGCCCAACGACACCCTACTGCTCAAGGAAGACGACTATGCAGCCTTGAATCTTTCTGCTATGGGCAAGTTGCCGTTTGTCACGGAGTTCCGCTCGCCAAAGGAAGCCCTGACCGGCATCAGGCAAGGCAAGTACAAATATTATATCTGGGGAGAGGTACCACTCAAGCATAAGATTCAGGAACTCGGCCTCGACAGCATAGCACTCGACGAGATTGACATCCCTGCCGGCGAACTGCGAATCATCGGCTACAACAAGGAGCTGATCAACATCATCGACGACCAGTATACCCGACTGGAGCAGGCCGGCGAGCTGCAGAAGGTCTACGACCACTGGTTCCATCCCGAACGTGAGCATGACGACGCCTCGCCTATTGCCCTGCTGATTATCGGCGGACTCCTCTTGACCGCCCTCTTTGTGCTTCTGCTCATCTATCTTGTAAGACGACGCGTCAGCCTGACTGTCAGACAGCATTCCGACCTCGGGCAGATGATGGACCAGGTGCTCAATATGGGCGACTACTTCGTGGTGGAGTGGGATTTACGGAAGAACATGCTTTACAACAAGTATGGTAACATGCTGCCCTATGGCGACATGAAGCCTGAGGACTTCCTGAAGCACATGCCGCCAGAAGAGGCCGAGCAGCTCCATACACTCAACATGCAGATGATCACTGGTGTCATCGACCATTTCGAAACGAGCCTCAGTTTCAACCTGGGCACCCCCGAGCACCCCCTGTGGAGATACTTCTATGGCAATGCCATTATTGAGAAGGAAGACGGCAAGCCGGTCTTCATTGTCTATACCACCAAGGACATTACCGTCGAGAAGACCGAGGGGCGTCACGTCAAGACATTGGCCAGCAAGTACAAGAAGATGTTCGACACCAACCTGGTTGCCATGTCGTTCTATGATGCCAAGGGAGCGCTGCTCGACATGAACAGTCAGATGCGCGAGCTCTGTAATATCAATGAGACGACTGAGCATTACTTCCGAGAGACTTCGCTCTTTAGCTTTACGAACCTCAAGGGTGTCTGTCTGCCTGGTTCACGGGAAGTTATGTATGTTTGCCAGCACTTGCACGAGCCTCAATTTGGTATCGACAAGTATATCGAGTTCCGTATCAATCCCGTGATCAACGACGACGGAGAACTCGTCTACTACATTGTGACCAACCGCGATGTGACTGCCGACCGCAACATGTATCTCGCACAGCGCGAACAAGACCGTCGGCTCCATGCCACCAACGATGCCATCAAGCGCTACGAGCTTCAGCTCGGCTACTTGTTGGAGGAAAGCCAGATGTATATCTGGAACTATCAGATATCGGAGAATTCCATCAAGATGACACGCTCCCCGGAACAGCCCGAGTATCATGAAACCATTGAGGAATATATACTGACTGTCAGTTCCCACGCACGCGAACGGGCATTGGCCGAAGTGAGAAAAGCCGTAGAAAGCAGGGAAGCCTACACGACTATCCTGCCCTTCGACCACACCCTGTTCGACAACGAGCCCACATGGTACTCCATCATCGGCATCCCCACATTTGACAAGGAGGGACAGCTTACCGGGTATTTCGGACTCTCGCGTAACATCACCGACCTCATGGAGGCACAGGAAAAACTGCGCATCGAGACGGCTCGTGCCGAAGACTCCGGACGGCTCAAGGCAGCCTTCCTCGCCAACATGACCCACGAGATACGCACACCGCTGAATGCCATCGTAGGCTTCTCCGACGTTCTGCCCATGATTGACAACGATGCCGAGAAGAAGGAGCTCATTCGCATCATCAGCAACAACTGCGACATGCTCCTCAGGCTTATCAACGACATTCTCGAAACCTCCAACATCGAGTCGGGACCTATTTCCATCGATGCGACCGACGTCGACTTTGCCCAGGCCTTCGACGATATCTGCCAAACGCTGGAGCAACGCGTGCAGGAGCCGGGCGTTATGTTCATCAAGGACAACCCCTACACCTCCTTCCCCACGCATCTCGACAAGGGGCGCATGCAACAGGTCATCACCAACTTTGTCACCAACGCCGTCAAGTACACCCACCAGGGCCATATCCGCGTGGGATACAGGAAAGAGGTGAGAGAGGGTAAAGACGGCATCTACATGTATTGTGAAGACACGGGAGCAGGCATTCCTCTGGAGAAGCAGGGCTCCGTCTTCGAGCGTTTTGTCAAACTCAACGAGTATGTCCAGGGAACCGGTCTCGGCCTCAGCATCTGCAAGTCGATTGCCGAACGTTGCGGCGGAACCATTGGCGTTACCAGCGAAGGCCAAGGCCACGGCTCCACCTTCTGGATCTGGATTCCCTGCAACACCCCACAATAATCAACAATCATTATGGCCATTCAAACCAGTAAATACCTGTTAGCCAACGAACGCGATGCCCTCTGGGGACTGACCGTGAGTACCATAGGCTACGAGGAGATTGCCCCAGGCGACTCCTACCCTACCCGCGGTCATGCCGACGGCTATTACTTCGAACTGGAACGGGGACGCGAACTTAACGAATACCAGCTGCTGTACCTTACCGAGGGAGAGGGCATCTTCCACAGCACCAATATCCGCGAGGCCATCATCCGCGAAGGCGACCTCTTCCTGCTGTTCCCAGGTGAGTGGCACTCCTATCACCCCAACCCGCGAACCGGCTGGAAGAGCTATTGGATTGGATTCCGGGGGCGCAACATCGACGACCGTGTACGCGCCGGTTTCCTGTCACCCCAGAAGCCCATCTACCACGTTGGGTTCAGCGACGAGATTGTGAGGCTCTACAAGGAGGCCTACGATACGGCCCTCATCGAGGCTGCCTATTCGCAGCAGATGATGGCGGGCATCGTCAACCACCTTATCGGGCTGATGTACTCCCTGGAGCGCAATATCCAACTCGGTCGCAATCAGGCCCACGTCGACATGATCAGCCGCGCAAGGCTCCGCATTCGTGAGGCGTTGGAGAGCGACCTTACCATCCAGCAGGTGGCACAGGACCTGGGAGTGAGCTATTCCAACTTCCGCAAGCTGTTCAAGGAGCACACCGGCATGTCGCCGGCCATCTACCAGCAAGACCTGCGCCTGCAGCGTGCCAAGGAGCTGCTGACCACTACCGACCTGTCCATCAAGGAGATTGCCTACCGGCTGAACTTCGAGTCGCCCGACTATTTCTCGTTTAAGTTCAAGGCACAGACAGGGCGGCGTCCCACCGAACTGCGTGCCGAAAAATAAGAGGTTAGAGACGGGAAATCTTCAGGTATAGGGATTTTCCCCTCCGAGTTTAGGGAAAATCCTTTGCGGAGGTCAGTTTTTTGTTGTTTCTTTGCATCGTGAAAATGAAACAAACATGTCAAACTGATAAAAACTTTACGACTATGAAGAAGATGATATTCGCACTGGTAACGATGCTGACCGTCAGCCTGTCAGCAAGTGCAATGAGCTACGAGCAGGCCCGCAACGAGGCCTTGTTCCTGACCGATAAGATGGCCTACGAGCTGAATCTTACCGATGCACAGTACGAGGCTGCCTACGAAATCAACCTCGACTACCTGATGGGTGTGACAAGTCAGGCCGACGTCTTCGGTATCTACTGGGAGCGCCGCAACCTCGACCTTCAGTACATCCTCTACACTTGGCAATGGGAGGCTTTCCGTGCCGCTACCTATTTCTATCGTCCGCTGTACTGGGACGCTGGCTTCTGGCACTTCGGCATCTATGCCCGCTATCCCCATCGTGACTACTTCTATTTCGGACGCCCGCATTTCTATGCTACCTATCGCGGCGGTCATGCCTGGCACGTCGGTGGCCACAGCTACTACCACAGCCGCTCTTCTCACTATCGTCCTGAACTTGCCCACGGACGCCAGCACTTCGGCATGCGCAACAGCTTTGACCGTGGTGACTTCCGCAACGGACGCAGCCACAGCTCCACCCGCATAACCGGTCATGGAGGCGTACGCTCCAACGGCGGCAACCGTACATTCAACGGCAACCGCGGCACTTTCAGCCGTGAGAACCGTGGCGGCAGCATCGGCGGCAACCGCAGCATGGGCGGCGACCGTAGCATCAACCGCAGCAACAGCGAGAACCGTAGCGGCAACATCGGCGGCAACCGCAGCATGGGCGGCGAACGTAGCATCAACCGCAGCAGCAGCGACGTTAACCGCGGCAGCAGCAGCGACGTTAACCGCGGCAGCAGCAGCGACGTTAACCGCGGCAGCAGCAGCAATCGTGGCAGCGTACAGTTTGGCGGCAGCAATATGACGCCCTCGCGCTCCTCTTCTGGCAGCAGCTCTTCGGTCAACCGCAGCAGCTCTCCCTCGCGCTCCATCGGTAGCAGCTCACCCTCACGCTCCTTCGGCAGCAGCCCCTCGGCAAGCCGCAGCAGCTCACCCTCGCGCTCTTTCAGCAGCGGCTCGTCATCAAGCCGTATGGGAGGTGCCTCTCACTCTATGTCGACCAGAGGCGGAAGCCGTTCTTCGGGCGGCGGTCATAGCTCAGGCGGACACGGTCACTTCGGTGGAGGCCGCCGTTAAAGCTCCAGCCGACGAACCTCACAGTTCATCATTCGCTCAACCTCATACATTTGCTTGCCGTAGTACACAGCCTGTATCGCCTTGTTGATGATACCGTGTCCTACGGCAAGCACTGTTTTTCCCTGATACTGCGTCCTGATAAAGTCCAGGAATTGCCTGGCACGCGCCTGCAAGGCATCGAGCGTTTCCACATCGTCGGGAAACGGCAGCCCCTTCAAGTCGGGAATAAAGCGTCCGGTAAACCCTCCCCAGTCGCGCTCCCTCAGTAGCGGAGTCGATTCCACCTCCAGGCCGTGGGGCTCAGCCAGTATCCGGGCCGTTTCCACCGAACGCCACAAGTCGCTGGCCACCACCGCGTCGAAGTGTTGCTGAGCCAGCTCGTCGCGCAACGATCCAGCCTGTCTGAAACCTTCCTCGTTGAGCTGTCCCTGGGTCTGTCCCTGCATGATGTGCCGGGCATTGTCAACGGTTTCCCCGTGACGCACTAAAAATAAAATTGTCTTCATCGGGGACAAAGTTACGAAAAAATTACTATCTTTGCACACGAAAACAATAAAAACGTTATGAGAATACTACAAAGTTCCGTTTTCCGCGCCATTTGTGCCATCATCATCGGCGCCCTGCTCATCAAGTTTCCCGACAATACCGTAAAGGGCATTACCGTTGCCATCGGCGTGCTGTTCCTCATTTCAGGACTCATCTCGTGCGTCACCTACTTCTGGGCCAAGCGCAACGTCAGCGAGTATAAGATCTACGATGCCGAGGGCAAGCTCGTGGCCGGCGAAAAGCCCACCTTCCCCATCGTCGGCATCGGCAGCGCCATTCTGGGCCTCATCCTGAGCCTGTCGCCCACGGCCTTCGTCTCGGCCCTGATGTATATCATCGGCGCCATCCTCATCCTCGGTGCCATCAACCAGTACATGAGCCTCATCGGCGGACGCCGCTATGGACGCATCAGCCTGTGGTACTGGATCATGCCCACGCTCATCCTGCTCACCGGACTCTACGTCATGCTCAAGCCCATGGCGCCGCTCAACACGGCCATGCTCATCTTAGGATGGTGTACGCTGGTCTACGGCGTTGTGGAACTCATCAACGCCCTGAAGTTCTACCGCGACAAGAAGTCGTGGATAAAGGCACAGGAAGCTCCCCAACAGCTCGACACGTTCGAGGAAATCAAGGAAGTGGAAGAGGCTTTGTGAAATCCACTATCCACTATCCACCAAATTACACTCCCGTCACGATGCCCTGAATATAGGTTTTCAGAATATGGATGCCGGTCTTGTTGTCTCCGCCCCAGGGGATGATGAGGTCGGCAAACTTCTTGGTGGGCTCAATAAACTGCTCGTGCATGGGCTTGACGGCCGACTCGTAATGGTCGAGCACCATTTCCACGGTACGCCCACGCTCCACCACGTCGCGGCGAATGTTGCGGATCAGTCGCACGTCGCTGTCGGTATCCACAAATATCTTCAAGTCCATCATGTCGCGCAGCTTCTTGTGGTGCAAAGCCATGATACCCTCGATGATAATCACGGGTTTGGGCTCTACGTGGACGGTCTCCTTCTGGCGGTTGCTCTCCACATAGGAATAGGTGGGCTGCTCAATGGCCTGACCGTGGCGCAGCATGTTGATCTGCTCCGTCAGCAGTTTCCAGTCGAAAGCGTCGGGATGGTCGAAGTTAATGGCTTTACGCTCTTCCGGCGTCAGCCCGGTAGTATCGTTATAATACGAGTCGATGGGCACTACGGCCACGCAATGGGGTGGCAGAGCCTTGGCAATACGCTTCACGACGGTGGTCTTGCCTGAACCTGAGCCGCCTGCAATTCCGATGATAGTCATAGGTTTTTAACTAATTACTCCGCAAATTTAGTCATTTCCGCTGAAACTGCCAAACATTTCGCCACGTTTTTTAAAAAAAGAGGAAGCCAGCGCTCTTACTGACTTCCTCTTCCCTTTTAGGAGATTGTGCATTGTGCATTGCCCTTAGGCTTCGAAGACGCAGGCTTGGTAGAGAAGTAAATCACGGCCGACTGTGACAGTTACAGTTGTGACAGTTAAAAAATGAGGGGTACATTACCCTTTATAATACTTATAATTAATTGATATATAGATAGTTATATATATAATAAAGAAGGTGGATACCCTCTCAAAAATAAACTGTCACAACTGTCATCTGTCACACCGTCCATTCATAATTCATCTAAAAAGCAGAAAATCAATGAGATACGACATTTCAAAACCAACAACGCCCGCGATGCCTGTGCTCGGAAAAGGCACAGAATGCATCAAAATCCTGCTTTCACAGGCCTAAAAAGACATATATGAACCCATGGTTCCGATGTTTTTCCCCGTCCTTGGCGCACACATCAGCGACGCAGAATTTCAGTATCCGGACTACAGTTGGAAGGAACTCTGTGGGAAGCTGCGACCTGCCATCTGGAATCAACGTCTTATTCATATCGTTTATCTCAACCGTTGATATCGATGTCGAGGCGACTCAGTTCCTGTGCCATCAGGTTCATCTGTTGACAATCGTAGGCGGTAAGGGCGATGCGCTCATTACTATGGGGCCAGGCTGAGAGCATCAGCAGGCGGCCGTGGGAGCAGGCATCAAACTGCTCACCTTTGGGCTTTGACAAGGGGGTGAAGCCGTTGCGCACCACCACTACGGTGGGTAGTCCCATGTCGAACACCGCTCGCATGACGCGCTTTTCTCCTGGCGAGATAGCAGGAGAAATGAGTACGCAACCAGCCTGGGCATCGGCAACATAACGACCAACCTCGGCTTCGAGTTGAACGGCAGTAAGGCGGCGTGAGATGCGCACGTTTTGTCGCCAGGAAGCAGTCAGTAGCGACCGGTTTCCTATACCGCTGTACGTCCAGGAGCCTATCTGCCAGTTGAAGAAGGGGCGTAATAACAGCGGGTGTTCGCGCCTCATCAATAGACGGCGCGGATTGTCGCGCAGGTAGTGCTTCCAGCGCTGATACTCTTCGTCGGTGCGGAGCACCAAGTCGTTGTAGCCGGGCTCGAAGAGCAGGCCGTGCTCGGGATGACTGCCTTTGAGGGTCTGCTGCGACTGAGTCGCATCAAGCCGTGGAGCGACTAACCGCCGGTAGTGGCGCCCACAACCAACCTTAAACCCGCGAACCACGGTGCTTAGGTGGCAAGGCAGGGGCTCGCTGACAAAGAGGATGCCGTGCAGGTGGTCGGGCATCATCTGGAGCTCGAAGACCTTAATTTGAGGATAGTGGGTTGGTATTCCCCACCACTCATCCCTAACGGCAGCGCCAAGGGCGGTTAGCTCTATGCGGGCGTCGTCGCTACTTCCATAGACGCTGCCAAACAGCGGCCTTCGCCCTTCCACGGTCATGGTCAGCATATAGATGCCTCGCCGGGTGTAGTCGTGTCCTACAAAGCGACGTTTCATCGAGGGCTTCTTCTCACCGGCAAATGCTTTCCGACTCTCATATTCATCCTTGTCCATGCCTGCAAATATACAAAGTATTTCTGAAACATCCAAATTATTGTATCAGTTTTTGTGTTCAGGCTATGAACGTAAATCTTGCAACCTTGCATCCTTGCAAGATTGCAAGGTTTGTGCGGAAAGTTTGCTCCGACTAAACTCCGAGTTTAGTCCGACTAAAGGGAGAGTTTGCTCCGACTAAACTCGAAGACGGATTGGTAATAGGCTGCCTTGCGCTCGATGGACATGGGATAGGCACGCGAGGAGGAGGGCATGCGGTAGAGGTGGATAGTGGAGGGTGGATAGTGGAACTCCACGTACTCACCGACTTTGGGTTCGGGAATGTTGAACTGGCGGGCGGCGATGGTGGTGGCTAACTGACCGGCGGTGAGGACGGCACGGCATTGGGGGAGCTGACGGAGAAGGGCGCTGAGGTCGGTTTCCTCGACGACCTGCAGGTCTTTGTCGGAGGCGGTGCCCTTGGTGCGGATGATGCGGGTGCAAGTGTCGTACATGGCAATGCCCTCGCGCTGCAGGAAGGGAATGATGGCGTCGAGGTTGTAGGTCTTACGGTCCTGAAGCACGAAGTGGAACTTGTCGCCGAAGTAGCAGAGACCGAAGATGCGCCACATGTCGTTGGTGAAGTTGGGGTAATAGAACTTCATGGCCCACCGTTTCTCGGAGGGCGGGAAGGTGCCGAGCATGAGGAGGCGGGCATTGCTGGGCAGGAATGGCTCGAAGGGATGGGTCTCGACGTTCACTTCAATGACTGTTTCAGGTAGACAACGGTGGGCAGGTGGTCGCTGTAGCCGTCGAGCCACTGGCCTCCGGCGTGGGTGCGCAGGGTGTTGCCCTTGTACTTGCCCTCGTGCTGGAACAGGTAGTCGCGACGGAATATGTGGTAGTCGCAGAGCTTCAGGTCGGGTGTTGGCTGAGGATTGGGGTTGAGCAGCGAGTGTGAGACGATGATCTGGTCGAAGAGGTTCCATGCGCCCTGATACTGGAGGGTTCCGGTGCAAGATGCGAGGATGTCCCACCAGGGGTTCCAGAGTCCTGTAGGGGCCTCGACTTCGCTCTGACGACGCTTGGCACCGAGGAACTCTGACATGGAGAGGTCGTGGGGATCGTCGTTCATGTCGCCCATGATGAGGAGTTTCACGTCGGGGTCGTCGGCCATGAGCGAGTCCTTGAGCACGCACAGCTGCTGTCCACCGTCCTCACGACAGTAGGCCGGTGCTCCCCGGGAGGGCAGGTGGCAGACGACGATGGTGACGTGGTTGCCGCCCATGGTGCCGCTGACGGTGAGGAATCCGCGGGTGGCTCGGTCGGCGTCTTCCGCGTGCGTATATATATAAGGTATAAGGTGGACGTTGCGCACCTTGAAGAGCCGGGGGTTATAGAGCAGGGCGCAGTCGATGCCGCGCTGGTCGGGGCCCTCGATGTGGACGAACTGGAAGTTGCGGGCCTTCAATGGTGGCTGCTGACAGAGGTCTTCGAGGCACTTGGCGTTCTCGACCTCGGCCACTCCAATGGCGGCACAGCCCTCGGAGGGCAGGTTGTCGGTGCCCATTTCGGAGAGCACGCGTGCCAGGTTGCGCAGCTTGTGGCTGTACTTCAGGCTGGTCCACTTGAAGGTGCCTTCGGGCAGGAACTCGTAGTCGTTCTTACCGGCATCGTGGCAGGTGTCGAACAGGTTTTCGAGGTTGTAGAAGCCGACGGCGTAGGTACGCTCGTTGGCAGGCCTGGCCACCGCAAGGAGGGCGGAAAGCACGAAAAGTGTCGTTAGTAATCGTTTTGTGAGCTGCATAGTAACACTTATTAGGCCACAAAGATAGTGATATTTTTCGAAACAATGGATAAAAAGCGGCAAAAAGTTTGCTGGAATGAAAAAAAAGCAGTACCTTTGCACGCAATTTCAGTACAAACAAATAAGAAACATTAAAAATGAAACAAGGAATTCATCCAGAAAACTATCGCCCCGTCGTGTTCCGTGACATGTCCAACGGCGATATGTTCCTTACGAAGTCTACGGCAAAGACCAACGACACAGTAGAATTCGAAGGCGAAACTTACCCAGTGGTAAAAGTAGAAATCTCGAGCACCTCTCACCCGTTCTATACTGGTAAGAGCAAGCTGGTTGACACGGCAGGTCGCGTCGACAAGTTCATGAGCCGCTACGGTAAGGCTGCGAAGAAATAAGATATTTCAGAATAAGCAGACGAATTAAAGGAAAAAAGCGCGTCAAGGTAGTTGCATATGCCTCGGCGCGCTTCTTTTTTTGTGAAATTTCCGTAAAACGTTTGGCCGTCCCGCCGAAAATTCATAAATTTGTAGCAAAATACGATTATATGACCCATCAATAACAAAAACAGACAATGAAAACAGTTTATGATTTTACTGTCAAGGACAGGAAAGGTAAAGACGTGTCGCTGAAAGAGTATGCCAACGAAGTGTTGCTGATAGTGAACACGGCTACCAAGTGTGGTTTCACCCCTCAGTATGAAGAGTTGGAGACGCTCTACAAGAAGTATCATGCTGAAGGTTTCGAGATTCTCGACTTCCCCTGCAACCAGTTCGGTCAGCAGGCTCCGGGTACCGACGAGAGCATTCACGAGTTCTGCAAGCTGAACTTCGGCACCGATTTCCCACGCTTCAAGAAGGTGAAGGTGAACGGTGAAGACGCCGACCCGCTGTTCAAGTTCCTGCAGGAACAGAAGGGTTTTGCCGGCTGGGACATGGAGCACCCCATTGCCCACATTCTGGACGACATGCTGTCGAAGGCCGACCCCGACTACAAGGACAAGGCCGACATCAAGTGGAATTTCACCAAGTTCCTGATCAACAAGAAGGGACAGGTGGTGGCCCGCTTCGAACCTACCGAGAAGATTGAGAACATAGCCCAGCAGATTGAGGAGCTATTGAAATAAGGGGAGCCGAAAGGCCCCCCCTTTTAGATTGAACTAAGCGTGCAGGAACTTACTTGCCAAGCAAGGCGGTAACGAGGTTCCTACACTCTTTTTGTATGTCCTGCTGGTCTTTGACGGGCAGCAGATACCACCTGACCGTCCATTCGAGCCTGGCACCGGGCTCCAGCGTGGTGTAGGCACCCTGGCTCTCGAGCTCGATAAACGACTTGCCGCGGTTCATGTAAACCTGAATCTCGGCCTCGCCGGGGGCGGGCTCCTCGGGTTTCAGGTCCTGGAAGGCCTTGACCAGCAGCAGTCCGTTGTTGTAGTAGGCGAGCCAGCCCTTGCCGTCGGCATTGATTTTACGGTTGTCGCTGGCCTCGTCGGTCTGATACCACACGGCCTTCTGTGCAGCAGTAAAGTTCATCAGCCCGGCAGGCGTAATGCCTTCGAGGGGTGCGTCAAAGAAGATCAGTCCGTCGGCATTGGGCACGCGGGTAATTTCCCACGGTGCCACCTTACGGGTCTCGCCCGACTCGTTGTAGATAGTATAGGTGATGGTGAAGGAACCGTCGGCCTGGCAGGCACGAATGTTCTTTCCAACGCTGTACTTCAGGCGCTCCGACTGCTGGCTCTTGATGACGAGCGTGGAATCGGTGGTCTGCTCAACGGTATAGGGGCGCTTGTCGAACTCGGGCACGGGAGGCCAGTTCCACTCTTTCTGCGGACTGGTCCAGAAGGTGCTGCCGAAGGACTCGGGCCACCGGAGCTGGGAGATGACTTCAGAGTCGTTGTACTTCAACGAAAGGATTTTTCCGCCCTTTGAGGCGTCAACGGTCATGGTCAGATTGCCAGACTTGAGCTGGTACTGGCCCTCAACGTCATCGGCAACGGCACTGGCCGTGATGGCAATGACAGAAAACAAGGTTAGGATGGTTCGTTTCATATTGTATAGCTTGTCTTTGGTGATGTGTCGGAGGAATAGGGTTAATACCATTGCACGCTGTTGGTATAGCCCGAGCGCTTGTCGTACTTCAGGGCGTCGGTCAGCGTCGAGGCGTTGCAGCGGAACGAGAAGTTGTAGCTGGTATAGGGTGCCAGCGTCACCTGACACGACATGCTGAAGCAATGCAGGTCGCGCGACAGCGAGGCGGTGGTCATCGAAATGGCGCGGTTCTCGAAGTCGTAACCGCTGGAGAAGTTGATGTTCCAGCCGTCGGACAGCTTGATGTAGCCACCGACGCTCAACGTCTGGGTGAAGCCATAGGGGTAGCGCATGGTGTTGTAGTTGAACTTCTTCACGTCCTTGTCCTCGCGCATGGAGATACCGTAGCTGAAATTGAGCGACCAGGGCATGCTGAACTTCATGTAGCCATCCTCGTCGGTATCGGCCATACTGGCGGTCTTGTTGTCGCCGCCGCGCTTGGCCTCTTCCATCTCGCGGTCGACGTTGGCGTTCATGTCGAGGTCGTCGATTTCGTCAGGATTCTGTTTCTTTTTCTTGTCCTTGTCGTCCTTCTTCTTCGGGCGCTCACCCTTCAGCCACTTGATGATATTGATAATCTTCGAGTTGTCGAGGTTATAGCTGAGCACCTGCGACATGCCTTGGAATCGGCCTATCTTGCCCTGTTCCCAATAGGTGGTGTGGTCGCTCTCACGGGGTGTGGCACCCACCGAGTCGGCCTCGTAGACATAGCTGGCAAACACGGCGTTCATGCTGAACGTGTAGCTCTTAGTCAGCTTCAGGCGGATATTGGTGCTGAGCGAGCTCCAGGGCTGGCGGGTGGCCGCCATGTTATACGACATGCGGGCCGAGAACTCATCAATGAGGCTCACCTTCTTGATGGAGTCCTCAGAGTCGCGGATTTTCATTTCCAGGTTGTTCTTCAGGTCGAACGACACGCTACCCGTCTTTCCGGGACTTGGTGCGCTGACAGACCCCACGGAATAGGGAGAATACTGCACAATCTCCACTTCGCCGCTGGAGTTGGTCTTGACGTAAGTGTCGTAGTAGCCATAGCGGTCGGCACTGAAGTCGGGGGCATAGGAGAACGAGACTGTTGGCGTCAGGACGTGACGAATGGTCTGGATCTTGTCGCCGAAGAGCTTGCGCGAAGGCACATAGAAGCCATAGAGCTTGGTCGACAGCTGCAGGCTCAGGTTCCAGTTGTAGATGTTGTAGAAGCCCGATATGGTATCGATGACCTCCTTCTGGTTCTCGGTATCCCACGACTTGTTGGTCTTGATGAACGAGTTGACGTCGGTCAGGCTGAAGCCCGGAGTGATGCTGATGACGTCGAACGCCTGGAACGTGGCGTTGATGGGAATGGTATGGGTAATCTTGTTCCTCCAGTCGCGACGGAAGTCGGAGTGCAGCAGCTTGTTTTCCTTCGTGCTGATGGAGTTCTGGAAGTCGCCGCGGTAGCTCATGCCGATTTTCTCGTACCAGCGCTCCTTACCAGCCATCTTCTTGCGCCGCAGGGGGTAGAACTGCGACACGCTGACATTCAGGTTGGGGAACGACACCGAGATGCTGGAGTCACGCATATTCTGCGACAGGTTCAATGACGACGATATCGTCATGTTGAGACTCGAGAAGCGCGTGTTGTACGACACGGACGAGGTACGGGTTGACTGCGTCAGCAGCTGCGGATTGTAGCGCGAAGTCAGGTTGTTCTGCTCATAGCTCGTGGTGGAGAAGTTCACACGGGCCGAGAAGTTGCTGAAGGGATTGGCCTTGCTGTCCTGGTTGTGGTTCCAGTTGACCTTGATGTCGGTGGTCTTCAGATAGTCGGGCATGTTCTCCTCACCAGTAACCGAGTTCTGGTAGCTCACGTAGAACGCACCGCGGAACTTATAGCGCTTGACGTAATTCGAGCTGGCAGAGATGCCCCACGAGCCCTTGGTAAAGACTTCACCCAGCAGCTTCAGGTCCATCTTGTCGCTGAGAGCAAAATAGTAGCCGCCGTCGCGAAGATAGAAACCGCGGTCGGACTCGTCGCCATAGGTAGGCATGATGAGACCGCTACTGTAGCTCTTGGTGAAGGGGAAGAAGCCGTAAGGCACGCCCAACGGCAGGGGCACGTCGCAGACCACCAAATAGGCAGGGCCGAACACCACGTCCTTGCCCGGACGCACCTTGGCTCGCGACATGGCGATATAGAAGTCGGGATGAGGGTCACTACACGTCGTATAGCGGCCGTGCTGCAGGAACAGCTCACCGTTGCCGCCGCGCTTGGCCAGCTCGCTGGTGAGGTAACCGTCCTCCTGCTGGGTGTAAACCTGGGTGATGATGCCCTTCTTGGTCTTGAAGTTGAAGGCCATCGTGTCGTTCTCGTAAGTGTCGCTACCCATCTTGAACACAGGCGTGCCCTTCAGCCCGCCGTTGGTCGTATCACGAATACCCGTTGCATGGACGAGGCTGCTGTCGAGCACCATGAAGATCTTTTCGCTCTTCAGGTCCATGTTCTGGTATTCCACGTGGGAATTGCCGTAGAGAAAGGCACGGCCCGATGCGGCCTCATAGGTCAGCGAGTCGTTGGCTGTATACTTGACAGGCGAGTCGATGCCATTCTTGCGCATGCGGTTCATGCTGTCGAGGGCGAGCGAGTCGTCAATCACCTTATTATAATTATAGATGGCCAGCTCAAGGGAGTCCATTGTCGTGGTGTCTCGCTTCAGCTTGGCAGCAGCCTCTTCCACCACTGCCGGTATAGAGTCTACGGGAACCGGCTTCAGCTGGCGCGCAGCAGAGTCGGCAACGGCCAGCGCCTGGCGTACTATCGTCGAGTCAACCTTCTCGCGGACGGAGTCCACCACCTGCTGCACCTGGGCAACTGCATCGGGCAAAGCCACCTCTTCAGGCAGCTGAAGGGCGTCGGGCAGGGTGGCATTCTCGACCATCCTTTCTACGGTATCGGAAATAACGGCATCGGCTTCGGGCAATCCCCTAACCGCCTTCGACACATCCTTAATGTTATCCTGACGGAGTGACAAAGGGGTACATGCCCACATGAAAATGAAGGCTACGAACATCAGAAGGATGACCGTTCTTTGTTTCACGGATGCAAAGGTACTACTTTTTAGGGAGTAAAAGGAGTAATATGGAGTTAAAGGGAGTTAAAGGATAATAGTTTTAACCTCTTATTCAAACATTTTAGCCCATACAAGGAACCTTTCCACGCCTTCGTGGCCGAATTTCTCCAAGCTTTGGGCCGCCTCCAACACCGTCAGCACCCGATCGGGACGCGATTTTGAGTAGAATTTGTCGGCATAGCACACCACCTGCTCCTCAATGGTTTCGGGTACAAAGTCCTGAGGAGGCAAAGGCAGCTGCTGGCTGACAATCTGGATGGCGGTAAGGCCCGTCCCCGTGTGACGCTCAGCCACCCGAGCATGGCGTTCCCACCCAAGGGAGCGCAGCAGCTCGGCTCCTATCTGACCGTGACAGATATAGGGTTCACTACCGTTGCAGAAGATGGAAGGAGCATGGCACCAGCGCACGCCGATGTCGTGAAGCATGGCCGACTCCTCCAGGAACTCGCGGTCGAGCAAGAGCTCGGGATGATGGTCACAAATCAGCAAACAACGGTCGGCGACCTGCCGCGAGTGCTTCATGAGCAGTCGTCGCAGGTCGTCGTCCTCCGGATAGTATTGGTCAATAATTGCCTGATAGTTCATCTTTAATGATGATGGGATAACACCTTGGGAATCAGAACAAGAAGGTCTTTTCAAGCCAGTAGCAGAGGATACCTGCCAGATAGCCTACAAAGACTATCCAGGTAATCTTCTTCATGTACCAGCCGAAGGTTATCTTCTCTAAGCCCATGACCACCACACCGGCAGCAGAGCCGATGATCAGCATGGAGCCGCCCACACCGGCACAGTAGGCCAGCAGCTGCCAGAATATGCCGTCGACTGCCATATCGCCCGTGGGAGCTACAGGGTACATTCCCATACAGCCAGCTACGAGAGGCACATTGTCGACAATCGAGGACAGAACGCCGATGATGCCGTTGATCAGGTAGTGGTTACCTGCAAACACTTCATTCAGGCCCTCGCCCAGAGATGCCAGCACGCCTACCTCCTGCAGAACGGCCACAGCCATGAGGATGCCTAAGAAGAACATGATGGTGGAGAGGTCGATCTTCGACAACAAGTCGCTGACGCGCTGGGCCATCGTATCGTCCTCGGCCGTGTTATAATGGAATATCTCAGTAACGGTCCACAGAACGCCGAGCACCAGGAGAATGCCCATGAACGGCGGCAGATGGGTCAACGTCTTGAAGATGGGCACAAAGCAGAGGCCGCCCACGCCAAGCCAGAAGATGATGTTGCGCTGAGCCTGGGTAAACTGGCTGACGTCAGCCTTCGGCAGGTTCTGCTCCTTGTCAAACTTCCCTTTCAACGACAGGCTCAGGATGGCAGCGGGCACCAGCATCGAGATGAGCGACGGTATGAATATCTCCGTGAGCACACCCTGGGTAGTAATGACGCCCTTGATCCACAGCATGATGGTGGTCACGTCGCCAATAGGCGAGAAAGCACCACCAGAGTTAGCGGAAATCACCACCAAAGCCGCATAGATAAGACGGTCTTCGCGCGCCTGTACCAATTTCCTTAATACCATGATCATCACGATAGAGGTGGTCAGGTTGTCGAGAATAGCCGACAGGAAGAACGTCATGAAGGCCATACGCCACATCAGTTTCCGCTTGGAACGGGTCTTCAGCGCATCGCGAACAAAGTTGAAACCACCGTTGGAGTCGACAATCTCGACAATCGTCATCGCTCCCATCAGGAAGAACAATGTTCCTGCAGCGTCGCCCAAGTGGTGCTCAATCACCTCACTAATGTGGTGAATAACGCTGTCGGGAGCCACCTCAGGATAATACGAGCCAGACCCCATCATGAACAGAGTCCAGCAGAACACGCACATCAGCAGCGCTATGGCTGCCTTGTTCACTTTCGTCACGCTCTCCAAGGCTATGCTCAGATAGCCGACACAGAAGACAATAACGATTGATAATGTTAATGCTGACATAGATATTATAATTTTGTATATTTTCAGGCCACAAAGGTAATACTTTCTTTTGAATTAATGCATCAATTACTGTTCTTTTTTTCAAAAAGAACAAAAAAACCCCGCTTCACAGCGAGGCTTTTTCATACTTTAAAAACTAAATTAATCAACCATAAACCTTAACCATTAAAAATCTTTTCTGGTGCAAAGATATGGCAACTTTCGCAAACAGAGGTTCAATCATCGTTTTTTGAGGTTTAAAATGCGTGATTTGACGCATTTTAAACCATAAATCACGCATTTTAAACCTATTTTGCCCCTTTTTTGTGATTTTCGACCAAAAAAAGTTGGATTTTAGAGAGAAAATTTGTACCTTCGCGGCGTAAAACTTCAACCATTATGAGTCTTCAAACGGCCATTTTTTTGCTCATTATCGCGGCTGCGGTAGGTCTCTTCTTTCTCGGAAGGGAACTTTTTCAGCGTGGCGTGCGGATGAAAAACCGTTTGCAGATGAGTGCCATCTACACCAATATCACCCACGAACTGCTGACGCCGTTAACGGTGATCTCGGCTTCTGTGGACAGACTGCGATTAACCGCCCCCGACCATGAGCAGGACTATGACCTGATGCAACTGAACATCGACCGAATGGTCAGGCTGCTGCAGCAGATACTGGAAACCAGCAAGTCGCAGTCGGGCGAACTGAAGTTGAAGGTGGCCCAGGGCGACATCATGAGGTATATTCAGCAGACAGCCCTCTGCATTGAGCCGCTCATGGCCAAGAAAGGCCTGGACTTCAAGATTCAATGTACGCCCGAGAGCATGATGGGATGGATAGATACCGACAAACTCGACAAAATCATCTATAACCTGCTGTCGAACGCTGCCAAGTACACCCAGGGAGAGAACGGCAAAGTAACGCTTCAGGTGCGCACGAGCCGCAAGTTCGACCACATTATTATTAATGTAAGCGACAACGGCATCGGCATTCCGCAGGATAAGATGAAGAAGCTGTTCCACCGTTTCTACGACGGCGAATACCGGCGGCAGCAGACCTTTGGCACCGGTCTGGGACTTGCACTTACACGCGAGCTGGTATTCCTGAACGGCGGTACCATCGACTGCCAGAGCGAAGAGGGTAAGGGCACTACCTTCACCGTAACACTCCCCATCACGAAGGAGGCCTTTGCGTCGTCACAGATAGACGAAACCCACAAAGTGGACATCAACCAAGCCCATAGTGCCATCCTCGACATAGCCACCCGCATGCATCAGCAGGAGTTAATCGAGGAAGAGCCCGAAGACAACGCCGACAGCGATGCTTACCACCTGTTGGTTGTGGAGGACAACGTGGAGCTGCTCATGCTGATGATGCAACTGCTCAGTTCAAAATACCACGTAAAGACGGCCACCAACGGCAAGGAAGCCTTGAATATTATCCACAAAGAGGAGCTCGACATCATCATTTCCGACGTGATGATGCCCGTTATGGACGGCTTGGAGTTGACACAACAGCTGAAGAACGACCCCAATTACCAGCATCTGCCCATTATTCTGCTGACAGCCAAGACCCAGGAAGAGAACCGCGCCGAGGCCTTACAGTTAGGTGCCGACAGCTATGTGACCAAGCCATTCAAGATGAGCGACCTGGAGTTGCGCATCAACAACATTGTTGAAAACCGCAAGCGCATTAAGGAAGAATTCATCCATCAGGGTGCCATTTTCCAGAAAACAACCGATGAGGGGCCCTCACCCGACGAGCAGTTCCTGAAGCAAGCTATGGATTGCGTTCATCAGCACCTGGACGATAGCGACTACGACCGCGAAGCCTTTGCCGCTGACATGGGAGCCAGCTCCTCAAAGCTTTACAACAAGCTACGTGCCCTGACGGGAATGAATGTTTCCAGCTTTATTCGCGACATTCGCTTGAAGGAAGCCATGCGCATGGCCAAGCAGAACCCACAGTTACGCGTCAGCGACCTTGCCTACAGCGTCGGTTTCAAGGACCCGAAGTATTTTGCCACCTGCTTTAAGAAAGAATTTGGCGTTCAGCCGAGCGAGTATATCGAGAGCTTATCAAAAGATTAACGAACGTTAACAACCCATTGATTATCAGTAATTCATAGCCGAAGTGGTAATTCCAAACGGCTTGTGCCAGCATGTCCCCTCCATAGCAAATGAGGGGTGAAGCGACGCAGATATAGGGTACCCAACCATCATTCGGCCTACGCTTAGTGAACAGGCCAAAGGCAAAGAGTCCTAACAGCGGCCCGTAGGTATAGCTGACCAAGGTGTAGATCACATCAATCAGCGACGTCCCAGCCGTGAGTCGGAATAAAAGGACGAACAACACAAACAGAAGGCACATCACGAGATGTGTCCGCTTGCGCAGTTTTTCGTCGTCAGGACGCTGGCAGATATCGATACAATAGCTTGTCGTCATCGAAGTCAGGGCAGAGTCGGCAGTAGAGAATGAAGCTGCCACTACGCCAAGGGTGAAGAGTACGGGAATCATGGCAAACTTGCTATTGCCACCTCCAAGGAACGACTGGACATAGGCTGGCAACAAATCGTCGCCACTCATGCCGTTCGTACCTGACAGCAATGTGAGCAGCACACCAAGCGAGAGGAACAGCAAGTTAACGGGCACAAAGGCAACACCATAGCTACACATATCCTTCTGAGCATCACGCAGGTTACGGCACGTCAGGTTCTTCTGCATCATGTCTTGATCCAAGCCCGTCATCACAATCACGATGAAGATGCCGCTGAGGAACTGTTTCCAGAAGTTCCGGGGGGAAGCCCAGTCGTCGAAGACAAAGATGCGGCTCATGGAATTGTCGGCTACAGTCTGAACGGCATCCCCTAAAGTCATTCCCAGCCCGTTTACTACCTTATATATAATAAGGAGGAGCGCCGTCAGCAGGCACAACGTCTGCAATGTATCAGTCACCACCAGCGTCTTGATGCCTCCCCGATGGGTGTAGAGCCATATCAGTAGCACCATCATAACGGCATTCACAGCAAAGGGTACGCCGAGGGCATCAAACACAAAGTGCTGCAGAATCAGGCACACCACGTAGAACTTGGCAGCTGCTCCCGTCATCTTCGACAACAGGAAGAACCAAGCCCCCGACAGATAGGAGCGTCGCCCCAACCGCTGTCCTAAGTAGGTATAGATGCTGGTCAGGTTCAGCCGGTAATAGAGGGGCAACAGCAGGAAAGCCACCACGACATAGCCCACGATAAACCCCAGGCAAACTTGAAGATAGGTCATCTGCGACGTGAGCACCATCCCCGGTACGGACACAAACGTGACACCCGAGATGCTGGCTCCCACCATGCCAAAAGCCACCATGTACCATGGTGAGCGGCGGTTGGCACAATAAAACGATTCATTGTCGGCACAACGACTGGTAAGTCTGCTGACGGCGAAAAGAACCACAAAATATGCTAAAACTGTCAGGATAATTGCCATAACGGTTGCAAAATTACGAAAAAATACCTACCTTTGCAAGCAACAAGTAAAGAAACTAACCCGATAATTGTCGATGAAAGCAAAAATAGCTTCAAAAGTAGCCTTTCCCCTATTGCTGGCCCTTGTATGCACCGTTACTCATGCTGCCGAACAGTTAGCCTTTCCCGGTGCTCAGGGATGGGGACGTTTTGCCACAGGTGGACGCGGTGGTACGGTTTACCATGTGACCAACTTGAACGACTCCGGCACTGGCTCCCTGCGTGATGCCGTGAGCAAGCCCAACCGCATTGTGGTGTTCGACGTGGCTGGCGTCATCCGCATTTCGTCGTGCATCGTGTTCAGCAACAACCTCTACGTTGCTGGACAGACGGCTCCCGGCGAGGGTGTGACGGTTTATGGCAATCGCGTGTCGTTCTCAGGCGCTAACAACACCATTGTACGCTACATGCGCTTCCGCATGGGTCGTAGCGGAGACAGCGGAAAGGATGCAGCAGGACTGGCCAACGGTACCAACATGATATTCGACCATTGTTCGTTTTCGTGGGGCCGCGACGAGACTTTCTCCATCAATCCCGACGGAAAAGGTACTCCTCCGCAGAACATCACCCTTCAGCATTGCATTGTGGGGCAGGGACTGATGGACCACTCTGCCGGCGGACTGATGCAGGCCGACGACATATCACTCATCGGCAACCTGCTCTGCGACAACAACACCCGCAACTTCAAGGTGAAGGGCCGCAACCAGTATGCCAACAACATGGTTTACAACTGGAAGGACGGAGCCTACATCATGGGTGGCGACTCCGAAGGCTCATTCGAGGTCAACATTCAGTCGAACCTCTTTATCAACGGCCCGTCGGGCGGCGGTGATGCCTTTACCGGTGCCAACAGCGACTTCCATTGCTACGTCACCGACAACTGGCAGGACTCCAACCGCGACGGCGTGTTCAACCCCTCGCAGGTCACCAAATACAGCGCCGCCACTGTGGTATCCTCGCCCTACAACTACCCGGCACTAACGCTCAATTCCGGCCAGTCGCTGCTGACTACCAACCTACCGACGGTAGGTGCCTCCCTACCCTATCGCGACCCTGTGGACTGCTACATGGTCGACGAGGTGCTGAGCTACGGCACAAAGGGAGCCCTGATAGCCAACGAGGAAACGCTGGCTTGCGGTACCCCCTCTTCCTGGAGTGTCTTTACAGGTACTAAGAAAACCGACAGCGACAACGACGGAATGCCCGATACGTGGGAGCAGTCCAACGGCACCAACCCCAACGTTAACGATGCCATGACCATTGCCTCCAACGGCTACGCCAACATCGAGAACTACATCAACTCCATCACTTCCAACAACCGCGACTTCTTCCTCCGCATTCCCGTGGGACTCGAGCTGACCAAGGCTGCCACGCAGTCGCTCACCGTCAGCTGGCGCGACTATACCGAGGGCGAGAGCGGCTTTGCAGTTGAGGTGAAAGGCAGCGGCAGCTATACCGAAGCTGGGCGTACATCGGCCAATGCCACGTCCTATACCATTACAGGCCTTCAGCCTGGCACGCGCTATACCGTTCGAGTGAGAGCTTTCTCGGGTAGCCAGTATTCGGGCTACACATCTGAGGTCTCAATGACTACCCGTCCGATGGATACCGGCACGATCGATGTCAACAACTACAATCCCGATTATACTTGGACTGGCGGCACCTTCGACAAGAACCTTGCAGACGACAACTACGTGCTGTTAGCGCCTACATCAGATGCCACACTCAACCTCACGGCACAGACCACCCCGAATGCCGTTGTCTACAATGTGGCAGCCAATACCACCGTCAGCGGCTCTGGCAGTTTCAGCGGCTTGATGTCGATGAACAAGGCCGGTAGCGGCACTCTTACCCTCAACAACACCAACAGCTATACCGGAGCAACCGTTGTCCATGACGGTGTGCTGGAGTTCGCCTCGCTGAAGAACGGCGGCGAGAACAGCGCCATAGGCAGTAGCACGGAGTTTGCCCAGAACTGGGTGTTCAACGGCGGTACATTCCGCTATACGGGCGGCAACACTACGACCAACCGCTCCCTGCAGCTGCTGAAAACGTCGACGCTTGACATCAAGTCGGGCATAGTCACTATGAACGGCGTTGTAGAGAGTACCAATGCGTCGGCAGACTTCACCATCGATGGAGGAGGACAGATTACCGTCGGCACCACCAAGTTCTTTGGCTACACGGGAGCCACCGTCCTGCGCGGCTCCACGCTATACCTCGGTAATGCCGAGCTTTCCAACAAAGGCATCGGCACCTCGTCGAAGCTCGTATTGGCTGGCGGTCAGTTGAGTACCCGTGGTGAGAATGAAGCCTACGAGACCTACAGCTTCCCCATCGAGGTACAGGCAGGCACCACCTCGCAGTTCTCACCCCATCGCAACTGCTACATCAAGAGCAAGGTGAGCGGTACAGGTACCCTCCAGCTCAACATTCCCTATGTGCGCGAGTATCTACAAGGCAACTGGAACGACTTCCGCGGTCGGCTCATTGCCAAAGCCAATAGTAGCGGCAACCTACTGCTCATCAATAGCGAGAGCAACGACCTGCCAAACGCTGTCGTTGAGCTGAAAAACGGTGCCCGGGCCAGTGCATGGAAAGAAGGCACATACGAATTGGGCGGACTTTCAGGCGGCAGCGGGACATTTCTTGTTGGAGCCACTAAAAACACCAAGAACTTCAAGTGCCTATGGAAAGTGGGGTCAGCCAATACCGACGAGAAGTTCGACGGCATCATCAACAACTTCGACTGTTCTGGCGCCGACCGCGGCGGCACCACCAGCATCGAGAAGGTTGGTACCGGCTTCTGGCGCTTGACGGGAGCCAATGTCTATAAGGGCACTACCACCGTCAGCGGCGGCAAGCTCATCATCGACGGTACCAACAGCGGCACAGGTGCCTTTACCGTGAAGAGCGGCGCTACCCTCGACGGCATAGGCTCCATTGCTGCCGCCGTGAAGTTCGAAAGCGGCTCCACCCTTCAGGCCGGCTCTGTGCTGACTTCCGGCAAGAGCCTCAACTTCAAGGGAACCGTAACGCTCAACAGCAACGTGACCCTGAAGGTTGGCGACGGCACTATCGCTACGGCTCCCGCTGCCAACACCACCTACAAGGTGTTTACCCCCACCGCCTCCGTCAACGGTACTTTCGCAGCCATTATTCCCGCTACACCCGGCGAAGGCCAGCAATGGGACACCTCTGAACTCTACTCCAAGGGCATCCTGAAGGTGAAGGGTTCAGCTGCTGCTCGTATAGTGCTCGACGAGAACTCCACCACCGCCCCATCGGCTGCCTCTGGAGTCAACGTCAAGGTGATACGCACCATCAAGGCGGGTGAATGGAGCACCATCGTATTGCCCTTTTCCATGACCAACACCCAGCTCAAGCAGGCTTTTGGCAGCGCTGTGAAGTTGTCTGACTTCACTGGCTATGAGTATAACCAGAACAGTATCAACGTCAAGTTCAGCTCTGTATCCTCCCTTCAGGCCAACCATCCTTATATTATTAAGGTGGCCAGCAACGTCTCTGAGTTTAACGTCGACGGCGTCAACATCGTCACCACAGCCACTCCCAAGGTGGAACGCGGCACAACCGCCAAGCCCAAGACCTTTGTTGGAACCTACACGGCAGGCACGGTCATCGCCAACGGCTGCCTCTACCTCAGCGAAGGTAAGTTCTGGTATTCTACTGGCAAGTCGAATGCCAAGGCCTACAGGGCTTACTTCAACTTTGCCGACCGGATAGACAGCTTTGATGCCAGCCGCGTCCTGTTGTCGGTTGATGACGAGCCTACAGCCATTGGTACTGTTGCCGCCGACAACGACTCCAACGACGAGGCCTGCTACAGCTTGCAGGGACAGCGCGTCACTAAGCCGGTCAAAGGCATTTATGTAAGAAACGGAAAGAAAATAGCAGTAAGATAATGAACAAGAATACTCTACCTTACGTCGCGCCTACCATCGAGGTTGTGGCTTGCATCGATGAAGAGCCACTGGCAGCCGGCAGCGTCTATAGTGACGATATCATCGACTATGGCGGCATCGACACTTCTGGTCAGCATGAGGTTTCATCACGACTATTAGAAGGTATTGTCCCCTAAAAAGTGTGACTAAATGAAAAAAAATTGGTTTTCTGTAAACGAATGCCAAGAAATTATATTACCTTTGCAAGCGGATTAACCAATCCTAAACTTAAATATTATGTCAAAACAAAAGAAATTCATCCTCCAAGAGAGTGAGATCCCAACACAGTGGTACAACATTCAAGCCGACATGGTGAACAAACCCATGCCGCCCATCCATCCTGCTACAAAGCAGCCCTTGGGTGTAGACGACTTAGCACACATTTTCCCGCGCGAGTGTTGCGTTCAGGAACTGGACACCGAGCATCGCTGGATTGACATCCCCGAGGAAGTGCTCGAAAAGTACAAGTTCTATCGTTCTACGCCGTTAGTACGTGCATACGCCTTGGAAGAGGCGCTCGGCACCCCGGCTCATATCTATTTCAAAAATGAGTCAACCAATCCCTTAGGTTCTCATAAGATTAACTCTGCCATCCCCCAGTGCTACTATGCCAAGATGGAAGGCACCAAGAACGTCACCACCGAGACAGGCGCCGGCCAGTGGGGTGCTGCCCTCAGCTATGCTGCCAAGATCTACGGTCTCGACTGCGCTGTCTATCAGGTGAAGATCACCATGCAGCAGAAGCCCTACCGTTCCAGCATCATGCGCACCTTCGGGGCTGTGGTCGAGGGTTCTCCTTCGATGTCGACCCGTGCCGGTAAGGATATCCTGACCAAGGACCCGACGCACAGCGGTTCTCTGGGCACCGCCATCTCCGAGGCTGTTGAGCTGGCTACCACCACGCCTAACTGTAAGTACACACTCGGTTCCGTGCTCAACCACGTGGGCCTGCATCAGACCATTATCGGTCTGGAGGCTGAGAAGCAGATGCAGATGGCTGGCGAATATCCCGACATCGTGATTGGCTGCTTCGGCGGTGGTTCCAACTTCGGCGGTATTTCCTTCCCCTTCATGCGCCACAACCTGAGCGGCGAGCGTCACACAGAGTTCATTGCTGCCGAGCCCGACAGCTGCCCGAAGCTCACTCGCGGCCAGTTCCGCTACGACTTCGGCGACGAGGCTGGCTACACGCCGCTGCTGCCGATGTTCACCCTGGGCCACAACTTCAAGCCCTCTAACATCCACGCCGGTGGTCTGCGCTACCACGGTGCCGGTATGATTATCTCACAGCTTATCAAGGACGGCATGATGTATGGTGTTGACATTCCTCAGCTCGAGACCTTCGAGGCCGGTATGCTCTTTGCCCGCACTGAGGGCATCATCCCAGCTCCTGAGAGCTGCCACGCCATTGCCGCTACCATCCGCGAGGCCAACAAGTGCAAGGAGACTGGCGAGGAGAAGGTTATCCTGTTCAACCTCTCCGGTCATGGACTCATCGATATGCCGTCGTACGAGTCGTTCATCAAGGGCGACCTCCAGAACTACACGGTTACCGACGAGATGATTGCCGAGAATCTGAAGGCACTCGACGAGCAGTAAATTCCCTACTTTTAACCCCTCCCCTTTAAGGGAGGGGATTTTCCTATCCCACAAAAAACGGAGCAATCAGAAATGAATTGCTCCGCTTTTTATGATTGTCAGCTGCAGACCGAAGTTGTTGCCGAGAAGTGCACCGTGGTCGTAACCGATGCCCAACTTCGCCCCCCAGCCCTTGGCCACGCGTTCCGGCATCCGATAGCCCACCTCAGCCAACAGGCTCAGATTACGCTTGGGGTCTTCAAACGGACTGGAGTAGGTGCCATAGCCCTTCTGCGCCGTTCCCAACAGTCGGTAGTGCAGCCCTGGCATGGGGTCGCCCGACACTCCTAAGTGGAAGGCATAGAAACGGTTGTCCTGCACCTGAATGCTTCCGTTCGTATTATATAAAGGTGAACGATAGAGCGGGTTGCCCATCACCTGTCCCCAATGCTGCCAGCCAGTGTATATCCAGTGCTGATAGTAGCCATCCTTGCCGCCGATATGGTCGGGCAAGTACTTCTGATGGTCAAAATAGATAGGGCCGCTCTGGTATTTCGTATAGATATATTCAAAGACCACGCTATTGAGCCACGATACCTGCTTTAAGTTCAACTCCGCCCCCAGCAACATGTCCTTGAAGTCGTAGAGCAGGAAGCGATGGCCGTGTTTCTCCATCCACTTGCTGCCCGTGGTGTAGTTGTCGTAGTCGAGCTGGAACATGGCCGACAGGTCTTCGAAATAATGCTCGCCGTAAAGATGCACCGCCCAAGTGGGACGCTCATAGTTCAGGCGCAGCAGCCAGGCACCGACATGGTTACCCTCAGCACCTTTGTAGGCTTGGTCAGGCTTACTGTCATCGCCGTCATTACCACTGGGCACCAACGCCCTGAAGTAGGACTTCAGCGTCACAGAGTTCACATCGCGCTCCACCACGCCCTTGCTGTTGAAGCGATAGGAGTGGCCACCGAACTGACAGCCCATCTCCATACCAATCTCTGCTGAGAACGGGCTGCCGGGCTTGCCCACCTTCAGGAAACCAGCCTTGCTATGGAACAGCACACTCTCGGTGTAGGGACTCTTCTCGCTCGTAAAATCCTTCTGCCAGCCGTCGTCGGTAAACCAGCCGTAGGCAAGATGGCCCTTGAACTTCACCCATCGCGCCATCAGCGGCACGTCCACATAGTCGGGATAGGCTATGCGTATCTGCGGTATGGGCCTCGCATTGATACCCATCACCTGCGACCCCGAGCTCAGCTCCTGGTTCTTCATCTCCATGGGGAGCTCCTTGCTGCCTAACAGCAGGGTTGACTTGCGCCAGCGTCCTTCCACATAAGCCTGCTGGATGATGAAGCTGCTCGTATTGTTATAGGCCCCAGCCAAGTCTATGCCGTAGCCCAACCCCCACTTCTTCAGCGAGTCGCATGCCAACGGCCGCTGGAGGGCAGCCCTCAGGTAGCCGTTGCTCTTGTCCACCGAGCTCAGTCCATACTTATTCGCATTCAGCCATAGGGGTGAGTGGTCGCCTGAGCCTAATGTCACCTGCGACTCCACCTTATACTCCAACTCGCCTTGCGCCCTCATTCCCAAAGGCAACAGGAGGGCGGCAAGAACGACGTAAATCACACTTCTTTTCATATTCACGCTGCAAAGGTACGAAAAAAAGAGAGCAGAACAAAACAAATTTTGTTTTTTTACGCCACGACCGATATTGCGAAGCCCCCAAAATAGGACTTCATTAAAAATATTTGTGAGATTCTTAACGAGTGTCGGAGTTTTTTATTACCTTTGCAGAAACTTTAAGAAGAGAAAACTGAAGAACGTTCAAATGGATATTGTTGAAAGGTTCCTGAACTATACCAAATTCGATACGCAGTCGGCTGAGGACAGCGATAGCGTGCCGAGTACCAAGAAACAACTGGTTTTTGCCGAATACCTGAAGAAAGAGCTTGAGGACGAAGGGCTTAGCGACGTGGAGATGGACGACAAGGGCTATATCTACGCCACGCTGAAGGCTAATACCAAGGAGCAGGTTCCCACCATCGGCTTCATTTCCCACTACGACACCAGCCCCGACTGCTCGGGAGCAAACGTGAAGGCTCAGATAGTGAGCAACTACGACGGGGGCGACATTGTGCTCTCCGACGGTATCGTCTCAACGCCCCAGAAGTTTCCCGAGCTATTGAGCCATGTGGGCGAAGACCTGATAGTGACCGACGGCACGACATTGCTGGGCGCCGACGACAAGGCGGGCATTGCCGAGATTGTACAGGCAATGGTCTATCTGCAGGAGCACAAGGAAATAAAGCACGGCAAAATCCGCGTGGCCTTCAACCCTGACGAGGAGATCGGGATGGGCGCCCACCACTTCGACGTTGAGCGCTTCGGCTGCGAGTGGGCTTACACGATGGACGGTGGCGACGTGGGCGAGCTGGAGTTTGAGAACTTCAACGCCGCCTCGGCCAAAATTACCATCAAGGGCATCAGCGTTCACCCTGGCTATGCCAAGGATAAAATGGTAAACGCCAGTATTTTAGCCAACGAGTTTATAGCAATGCTTCCACAGGACGAGCGCCCCGAGACAACGGAGGGCTATCAGGGTTTCTACCACCTGCTGAGCATCCAGTCGAACGTGGAGGAAGCCCGTCTGAGCTACATCATCCGCGACCACGACCGTGAGCGTTTCGAAGACCGCAAGCGTGTCGTCATGCGCTGTGCCGAGCAGCTGAACGAGCGTTACGGCGAGGGCACGGCAAAGGCTGAGGTGAAGGACCAGTACTACAACATGAAGGAGAAGATAGACCCCGAGGCCATGCACGTCATCGACGTGGTGCTCCACGCCATGCAGGCTGTTGGTGTAGCGCCAAAGGTGAAGCCCATACGTGGCGGTACCGACGGCGCCCAGCTGTCGTTCCGTGGGCTCCCCTGCCCCAACATCTTCGCCGGCGGCGTCAACTTCCACGGCCCATACGAGTTTGTGAGCATCCAGTCGATGGAGAAGGCCATGCAGGTCATCGTAAAAATCTGTGAGCTGACGGCTGAGTATAATAAGTAACACGTAAAAAACAAGAAGCAAGAAGCAAGAAGTAAGAAATGGCAGAACTTCCCGCAATGATACAAGACCTTGCGCTGATGCTCGTGGTAGCCGGCGTGGTCACAATAATCTTCAAAAAGCTGAAGCAGCCGTTGGTGCTGGGCTACATTCTGGCTGGTTTCCTGGTATCGCCCCACATGACATATACGGCGAGTGTGGTCGACATGGAGAACATCCACTTGTGGGCCGACATCGGCGTGATGTTCCTGCTGTTCTCGCTGGGTCTCGACTTCTCGTTCAAGAAGATTCTGAAAATGGGTGCCTCGCCCATCATCTCAACCGCCACCATCATCTTCTCCATGTCGATGCTGGGTGTCTTTGTGGGCCATCTGTTCAATTGGAGCCAGATGGACTGCACCTTCTTGGGCGGTATGCTGGCCATGTCGTCGACCACCATTATCTATAAGGCCTTCGACGACTTGGGACTGCGGCAACAGCAGTTTGCGGGGCTTGTCATGTCGGTACTTATCCTTGAGGACATCCTCGCCATTGTGATGATGGTGATGCTGTCGGCCATAGCCAGCGGCTCTAATCCCGACGGCAGCCAGATGTTGGGCAGCATCCTGAAGATCATCTTCTTCCTGGTGCTCTGGTTAGTGGTGGGCATATTCGCCATACCGCTGTTCCTGCGCTCCGTACGCAAGCTCATCAATGCCGAAGTGCTGCTCGTAGTGTCACTCGGCCTGTGCTGCGCTATGGCAGTGTTTTCCGCCAAGGTGGGTTTCTCGTCGGCTTTCGGTGCCTTCATCATGGGTAGCATCCTGGCCGAGACCATCGAGGCCGAGCGCATTGAGAAGCTGGTAGAGCCCGTGAAGAACCTCTTCGGCGCCATCTTCTTCGTATCGGTAGGCATGCTTGTCGACCCCGAGATTATCATCGACTATGCCGGCCCCATCGCCCTATTGGTACTGACCATCCTCATCGGACAGTCCATCTTCGGCTCGCTGTCGTTCATGCTGGGCGGCGAAAGCCTGAAGTCGGCCATGCGCTGCGGCTTCTCAATGGCTCAGATTGGTGAATTCTCGTTTATCATTGCCTCGCTGGGACTTGGTCTCGGCGTTATCAGCGATTTCCTCTATCCGGTTGTGGTGGCCGTATCCGTCATAACAACTTTCCTCACACCTTACATGATACGGCTGGCCACACCGGCTTATAACATGCTGGAGAAACGGCTGCCCACGCGGCTCATCAAGCTGTTGAACCACCTGTCGATGAGTCACCCCAACACCACGGAGCAGAGCAAATGGAAACGACTGCTGACGCAGATGGCCATCAATACGGTGGTCTACAGCATCCTGTCCTTAGCTACCATCGCCCTCATGTTCACCTTTGCGCTGCCGTTCTTCCAGAAAGTCACATCGAGATGGGGTTTCGACTGGTATGCCAACATCATCACGGGCGTGCTGACCGTCATCTGCATATCGCCCTTCCTGCGGGCTATGGTGATGAAGAAAAACCGCTCGGAGGAATGGAAGGCCCTGTGGGCAGAGAGCAACCGCAACCGCCTGCCGCTGCTCTTCACCATATTGGTAAGAGGCACCATCGCCGTGGCGTTCGTCTTCTATATCTGTCACCACCTGAGCCATTTCGGCTCTGCCATCATCATCACGCTGGGCATCATTGTGGTGATATTCATCGTCTTCTCGCGCAGCGTCAAGCACCGCAGTATCGTGCTCGAACGACTGTTCATCAACAACCTGCGCTCCAGGGACATCGAGGCTCAGATACAAGGCAAGAAGCGCCCACTCTACGAAGGCAAGCTGCTGGACCGCGATATCCACATCGCCGAGATTGACGTGCCCTTCGACTCCAAGTGGATGGGTCAGACGCTGAAGCAGCTCTCCTTAGGCAGCAAATACGGCATCCACGTGAGCAGCATCATGCGCGGCGGCCACCGTCTGAACATTCCCGACGGCGATTACGTCATCTTCCCCGGCGACAAGCTTCAGGTCATCGGCAGCGACGACCAGCTGTCAAAGCTCAGCAGCGCCCTGAAAGAGGAAGTGCTGGGCGAGGATACTGATATCGAAGCCCGCGAGATGAAGCTGCGCCAGCTGATCATCGGCAGCAACAGCCCCTTCATCGGCAAGACGCTTGAGGAGAGCGGCATCCGCAGTACCTACAGCTGCATGGTGGTAGGACTGGAGGAAGGCAAGGAGAACCTGTCGCGTGTATCGCCGAAGCGCCGTTTCGAGGAGGGCGACATCATCTGGGTGGTAGGCGAAAAGGAGTCGCTCAACGCCCTGCTGGCCAATTAGCATTCGTAAAATCAAACAGTTATCAATAATTACAAAACGAAACAAAACAAAACAATGAAGAACATTAGTCTTGACATCACAAAGGCTGCCTGCTTCCTCGAAGCTGGCGCCGTAAAGGCTTTCGAGCCAAAGGTAAAGGCCGCTCAGGAGGCCTTGGAGAATGGAACATGTCCCGGTAACGACTTCCTCGGATGGCTGCACCTGCCATCCAGCATCACACCCGCATTCCTCGACGAAGTGCAGGCCGTGGCCAACACGCTGAGAGAGAAGTGCGAAGCTATTGTCGTGGCCGGCATCGGCGGCAGCTACCTCGGTGCCCGTGCCGTTATCGAAGCCCTCGGCAACTCGTTTGCATGGCTCATCCAGGACAAGAAGAATCCTACCATCCTCTTTGCCGGCAACAACATCGGCGAGGACTACCTCTCAGAGCTGACCGAGTACCTGAAGGGCAAGAAGTTTGGCGTGATCAACATCTCGAAGTCGGGCACCACGACCGAGACCGCCCTCACCTTCCGTCTGCTGAAGAAGCAGTGTGAGGCTCAGATGGGCAAGGACGTGGCCAAGGACGTCATCGTGGCCGTCACCGATGCCAAGCGCGGCGCTGCCCGTACCTGTGCCGACAAGGAGGGCTACAAGTCGTTTATCATTCCCGACAACGTGGGTGGCCGCTTCTCAGTGCTCACTCCCGTGGGCCTGCTGCCTATTGCCTGCGCCGGCTTCGACATCAAGGCGCTGGTTCAGGGTGCCCAGGATATGGAGAAGAACTGTGCCGAGAACGTTCCGTTCGAGGAGAACCTCGCAGCCCAGTATGCCGCCGTGCGTAACGCCCTGTACCAGAACGGCAAGAAGATTGAGATCATGGTGAACTACCAGCCCAAGCTCCACTTCATGTCGGAGTGGTGGAAGCAGCTCTACGGCGAGTCGGAGGGCAAGGACAAGAAGGGCATCTTCCCCGCCAGCGTCGACTTCACCACCGACCTCCACTCCATGGGACAGTGGATACAGGACGGCGAGCGTACCATCTTCGAGACCGTCATTTCTGTCGAACAGCCCAACCGCACCCTGCTCTTCCCCAGCGACGAGGAGAACCTCGACGGCCTGAACTTCCTGGCTGGCAAGCGTGTGGACGAGGTGAACAAGATGGCAGAGCTCGGCACCCGTCTGGCTCACGTCGACGGTGGTGTGCCCAACATCCGCATCTCTATGCCCGAGCTCAACGAGTACTACATCGGACAGCTCATCTACTTCTTCGAGATTGGCTGCGGCATCAGCGGCAACGTGCTGGGCGTGAACCCCTTCAACCAGCCTGGCGTGGAAGCCTACAAGAAGAACATGTTTGCCCTGCTCAACAAGCCCGGCTACGAGGCAGAGAGCAAGGCCATCCAGGAACGTCTGGCCAATGAGGGCTAACCCCTCATGAGCCCCATAGGCCCCATAAGTCCCATGAGCCCCATGAGCCCCATTGGCCCCATTGGCAACTACCTAAAAAAGCACGGCTTTGAGCAGTTTAAGCCCAAGGCCGTGCTCTTCGACATGGACGGCGTGCTCTACAACTCCATGCCGCACCACGCCATTGCATGGCAGCGGTCGATGGAGACCTTCGGCATCCACATGACCGAGGCCGACGCCTATGCCACCGAGGGAGCCCGCGGCATCGACACCATCCGCCAGATGGTGCTGCAGCAAAAGGGTGAGGACATCACGCTGGAACGCGCTCAGGAGATGTACGACGAGAAGACTCGCCAGTTCCATGCCATGGGCGAAGCGCCGCTGATGCCCGGCATCATAGGACTGTTGGAGCAAATCAAGCGTCAGGGACTTTGCATCGGCGTGGTGACGGGCAGCGGTCAGCGCCCTCTCATCAACCGCCTGGTCAAGGACTTCGGCGACTTTTTAGACGAGCAGCACATCGTCACGGCCTACGACGTCAAGCGCGGCAAGCCCCATCCCGACCCTTACCTCATGGGAATGGAGAAAGCGGGCACACAGCCCTGGCAAACGGTAGTCGTTGAGAATGCGCCGCTCGGCGTCAAGGCCGGAACGGCCTCACAGGCCTTCACCATTGCCGTCAACACCGGCCCCCTACCCGACGCCGTGCTGACAGATGCCGGTGCCGACCTGCTGTTCGCGAAAATGACTGACCTTCGCGACCAGTGGTCACAGCTTTTCAATGTTTAGGAACGGGGCAATATCTTAGACTTCGTCGTCCTCCTCAATGCTGGCATTGCCGCCATTGCCACCGTTGTCGCCATTGGTGTCCATTTCTGAATCACGCTTGATGGTGACGTGGCCATAGTTGTCAATCTTCACCTCCAGGGGAATATACTCGTCGGTCTGGGGAAGGCTCACGCTGGCGGCAAACTCCAGGTACTGGTTGTCCACCTTGTCGAACACCAGCCCCTCCAAGATGCCCGTCTGACGGTAGTTGGCGTCAATATAGTCGTTGAACGAAGCTTTCGTAAACGTCTTGGAAATGGCCACCGAGCCGTCGGCACGCAGCACGCGCAGCGTAATGCGGTTGTCCACGAACTGCTGCCCCGTCTCGTCCTTCACCAGGGGCAGGCTGTCGCTGGCCGCACGATTGACCTCCACCTTATACTCCTTGCCCAGCCACGCCACATTACGCGTGTCGCTGTAGGGTTGCATACGGATGGGTGCCGAGGGTTTTGCCACTTCTATCTTCGGCGCAATGATGTCCTGCGTCTGTTTTTTCTCCTTGCAACTGGTGTAGCAGGCAAGCGCTGCCATTGCAAGCATCAGGATTTTACTGTTTTTCATCTTTACAGTTTTAAGTTATTTGGCGGCAAAGATACGAAAAAGATTCCATATAACCATAAAAAAAGCCCGCAAAAAATCTTGCGGGCATGTTATCCAATGTATCTTTTACCAAATTAATACTCATCGAAGGAGGCACGCTTGCCTTTTCTAAAACACTATGTTAACCTAAATCACTATGATACGAATATAAATACTTTTGTTTATTTTTATGAATTGTGTTTTAATACTTAGTTTCGTCTACCTCAATTTTGTTTATTAGTTACGTCTGCCTCCCATGCGGCGACCGCCTTCGCGCTGACGCTGTTCCTGGTCAGCCTTGTAGGCCTTGAACTGATCCTCAGTCATAATGGTCTGCAGTTCGGCTTCATATTTCTTGGTAGCCTCTTCGCGCTCCTTGCGCATCTTTTCCATCTGGGCTCTCATTTCCTCTGTCATCTCAGGACGCTGTCCCTGCTGGGCACCCTGTCCGTCGCCACCGCCGAAGTTTGGACGTGGACGCATACCGCCCTGACCACCGCCGCGACGACCCATTCCTCTGCCGGGGCCCATTGTATCGGCGTACTTCGTATTCAGTTCCAGCAGCTTGGCTGCCTGCTCTTCATTCAAACCATATTTCTTGACGGCATCGTCCGTGCGATTCTTGATCATCTCGGTCCTGTCGAACTGTCTGCGTTCGCGTCGTCCCTGCTGGTTGTCACCCTGAGCCATTGCGGCTGTCATTGTCATGATAGCTACGAGAGCTAAAATCATTCTTTTCATTTTTTTCAGAATTTAATAGTTATACTTCAGTTTGTTTTTTTCTGTCGTTGCAGCCCTGCCCCGGGTAGCATTGCTTGCGTTAACTATTATTCTGACGCAAATATAGGGAAAAAGTTTAATTCGGCGAAAATTTTTCTTTCAAAACTCTGCAAAATCATGTTTTTTTCGTACCTTTGAAGCGCCTTTAAGCATTTTAAACACGAAAATGAACAGATTGACGTATAAATGGCTGTGTATCGCCATAGCAGTAGCCACTGGCATCAGCGCCTGTCGGAAGGAGGCTGACAGCCAGCAACTAACGGACTATCAGAGCATTGACACCGTCCCCATGCTGATTATGCAGATACAGAAATGCTCGCGCCTCTACACCACGGAATACAAGGTACACAAGATTGTGACCCACGACGACGTGGTGAAGCTTCGGGGGAATCTCCTGAAGCAGGACATCAACATCCAGCTGCCCCTCGGCGACCGCAAGGTGGCCATTCCCATGGATGCCACGCTGAAAGCCTACATCGACTTCAGCGGCTTCACCGAAAGGAATATCGAGCGCGACAGCAACAAGATCACCATCCTGCTGCCCGACCCGAAGGTGGAGCTCACCTCGACGAAAATCAATCAGAAGGAGATACGCTCCTACGTCGGACTGGTACGTGCCGGCTTCAGCGACGAGGAGATGACACGCTACGAACAGCAGGGGCGCGAGGCCATTATCCAGAGCATTCCGCAGTTAGGACTGGTCGAGATGGCCCGCGAAAGTGCCGCACGCACGCTCATCCCCCTGATTCAGCAGATGGGCTACCGCGAGGAAGACATCACCATTGCCTACCGCAAGGAGTTCAGGCCATTCGACGTACGTAAATATTTGGAGGTGGGAAAATGAAAAACTGGACAACTAACATGCACTTGGCAGTCAGGATACTGGTACTCGTGGTCGTCATCATCGTGCTCTGGTGGCTGCTCTTTGCCGATAAGGACAACCGCCTGAAGCTCGGAGTCGACGACGACATCAACGTGACGCCCGAACAGATACAAAGCATTCGCAACATCGGCGAATGGGAGTTCCTGAGCATCAGCGACGAGGAGCTCGTCGACACCGTCCGCAAGGGACTGTTCCGGAACGACGAGCTGGTACGCATCTACTACGGCACGCTGCGACTGGGCATCGACATGAAGCAGGCCAGGCTCACCCCCCAGGGCGACTCCATCCTGGTCACCCTGCCCAAGGTGGGACTCCTCAGCGAGGACTTCATCGACGAAGCCCGCACCAAGGCCTTCTACGAGTCGGGCAAGTGGACGCCCAGCGACCTCGAAGCCCTCTACCAGAAAGCCCGCCGCCAGATGAAGGCCCACTCGCTGACGCCCCAGAACCTGCAGAGTGCCGAGGACAATGCCGACGCCCAGTTCCGCCAGCTGATGAAGGCCATGGGCTATAACAACATTATCGTGAGATTCGAAAACTGAGATGGAAAGACTGAACGACATATTGACTGAAGTCAGCGGCCTGCTATGGGGTTGGCCGATGATCATCCTATTATTAGGTACGCACGTGTACCTTACTATTATATTGCGCTTCCCCCAGCGCCATATCTTCACCGCCATCAAGCTCTCGGTACGCAAGGACCCGGAGGCCACGGGCGACGTCTCACAATTCGGCTCATTGGCCACCGCCCTGGCCGCCACCATCGGCACGGGCAACATCATCGGCGTGGCCACGGCCGTCGCCCTCGGAGGCCCCGGCGCCGTGCTCTGGTGCTGGCTGACGGGCGTCTTCGGCATCTCCACCAAGTATGCCGAGGGACTGCTGGCCATCAAGTATCGTGTAAAAACCGACAAGGGGCGCATGCTCGGCGGCCCCATGTACGCCCTTGAGCGCGGCTTGGGGTGGAAGTGGCTCGCCGTCCTGTTCGCCGTCTTCACCGCCCTCGCCTCCTTCGGCATCGGTAACACCGTACAGGCCAACGCCATTGCCACCGTCACCAACGAGACCTACAACATCAGCCCCTACCTCACGGGCATCGTCATCTGCCTGCTCGCAGGAGCCGTCGTGCTGGGAGGCGTCAAGAGCATCGCCCGCGTCTGCGGACTACTGGTGCCGTTCATGGCCCTGTTCTACGTCGTGGGATGCCTCTACATCCTCTACATCAACGGCCCCTACCTGTGGCCAGCCATCAAGCTCATCGTCCACTCCGCCTTCTCGCCCCAGGCAGCAGGCGGCGGCTTCATCGGCACCACCGTCATGATGGCAGCACGCTACGGCATAGCCCGCGGACTCTTCTCCAACGAGAGCGGCATGGGCTCGGCACCCATCGTAGCTGCCGCCGCACAGACGCGCAACCCCGTGCGGCAGGCGCTCGTCTCCAGCAGTGGCACCTTCTGGGACACCGTCGTCATCTGTGCCATCACCGGCCTCGTCATCGTCAGCAGCGTACTGGCCTACCACGACATCGACTTCGACAACGGCGCCACCCTCACCAAGGCCGCCTTCTCGAAGATTCCCGTCGTCGGCACCCCGCTGCTCACCTTCGGCCTGCTCACCTTCGCCTTCTCCACCATCCTCGGCTGGTGCTACTACGGTGAACGTGCCGTCGAGTACCTCAGTGGCCGTCGCTGGGTCATCGCCTACCGTGTGCTCTACATCGCCGCCATCTTCGTGGGCAGCGTCGTCGAGCTCAACGTCGTTTGGAACCTCGCCGACTGCATGAACGCCCTCATGGCCATCCCCAACCTCCTCTCTCTCCTACTCCTCAGTGGCATCATCGTCCACGAAACCCGCAAATACCTCTGGCGCGGACGGTTGGATAAAGGGAGTTAGAGGGAGTTAGAGGAAGTTAGAGGAAGTTAGAGGAATTCAGAGGAAGTCAGAGGAAGTCAGAGGAAGTCAGAGGAATTCAGAAGAAGTTAGAAGAATTCAGAGGAAGTCAGAAGAAGTTAGAGGGAGTTAGAGGGAGATTTTTATTCAAATTTTTATTTTAATTTTTGTTTTAATTTTGAGGGCAAAGCCCGACCAAATAAGAAATAACCATAATCGCCGTTACCCTAAAAAAGGTAGCGGCGATTCCTATTAGAACGGGCCGTAGCCCATGCAACTCGTGGTGCCAATGGCGGTCAGTGCCGCCGTCAGTG
>Ga0310690_10000994_pt1 | contig 53727 bp, 38 predicted proteins | sample AusTroGonzalo_MG_2_FD_207661 | JGI IMG/M metagenome (GOLD analysis project Ga0310690, IMG submission 207661) | Bovine rumen microbial communities from tropical cattle in Woodstock, Queensland, Australia - Gonzalo_04 (v2) (version 2) | ecosystem: Host-associated > Mammals > Digestive system >... | reverse complement strand
GGCCTCTTCGTTTTTACAGACCGCTCGCGCTGCCGTCGACGTACGACTCCGGCACGCGCTCGCTCTCGCGACCACGGCCGGTTGATACCGGCCGCTTGTCGCTCACGCCCCTTGAAGGTAAACCTTCCGGGGGGCTTTTTTTATGCCCGCTTTTGTTTATATTTTGTATGTATGAACAAATTTTGGAGCTGCATCCTATTGCTGCTTCTGCTGAGCGTATCCGCAGAAGCTACCCTTAGGCACAAAGATACGGTACTTGTTAAGTATTCCGGGCAATATGGCGAGAAGTCCACGATTGTTGTTTATCGGGGCTGTCATGTGGACGAAGTAGAAGTTGATGGACATGTATCGATGAACGAGTCACAAAGCCAGTTATTGGCTCGTGCCTATGGCTCTGAACCATTGAAGGATAGCTCGGAGATTTATCATGAATGGGAGGGTGAGTGTAGAGCTACTTATTCAGATGAGAGTGAATTCTTTGCATATGTTTTTATTGGCGCACTTTATGGCCCCCCTGCAATTTATTTCGGATATAATCTCATATTCCGCGATTATGACTATACGGCAACAATGATTCTTGGCCGTACCGGCGGTGCTATTTGGCTTGTTACTGGAGCTTTGGTAGCGTTTTGTGGTGCTATAGCGCTAGGTCCAAGTATAATGATAGCTTTGTTTGGTAACAGCACGAAAAAAGCGGATGAGTATCACGAGAAATACAAGAAGTGGAACGTCCGTGTCGCTCCGGCGGTAAACTTCAACGAACCCGGCGGCGGCCTCTTCATGCAGCTGAGTTTTTGACCTGGAGTTTAATATGTATTTCAGGCATCTCATAAATTTATTCCTGTGTTCGCTTGTCTTTCTCCTTCTCGCTTGCCATAGCGACGAAAAGGAATTCATGACTCCGAAGCCGGGCGAGATTGTCGTTGATGTGAATGTCAATGAGTATTCGTTGAACGGAACTGTTATTGGCAAGACGGCTGCCGATATTTCGAATAATGATTTGCTAATTGAATCGCTTGTTGATGAATTTCAAAAGATACGAATGGTTGAAGCGAAAGAAACTTTGAGGAAGGGGATTCCCGCCGATGAATCAAAAGCGAGGATTCATATCGATGAAAATCTTCCGTATGGCGATTTTTATAAGGTTCTAGCTTCGTTTGGATTTGGCGGCTTTTCATCATTTCAATATGTGATAGGTTCTGACTTCAAAGAACCATTGGTTATGAATATGCCAGAAAGAAGTAAAGCTCCTTTTTCAGAAGAGGGAATAAACCCTTTTAGGTGTAATCAAGCGAGATTTCGAAGAGGAATTGATGAGTTATTAGAAAAGACGTCTCATAAAGAGAATTTAACTGATGAAATTATGGATCGCCGTATTAAGGATACAGAATTGCTGATAGAGTGTGCCCGGAGATATATCAATTTGTCCTTATCGATAAATTTCAAAGGTGAAGGTTTCTCTTATGCACTGGGATTGAATGAAACAGGCTTGATTGATGGAGAAAAATTCTATACCTATGAAAATCTGGATGATGTCTGGAAATTTATAGAGGACATTCGTCTTAGACCTAGAATGCAAGATAAAGAAGACCGGGATTTAATAGTGGTAACTCTTGAAAATGACATATTGGTCAAAAATCTTGCACCCGTAGTCAAAAAATTAAAATCTTTCGGCTATAAGGTCCATTTAGCAATTTTAGGTGGATAAACCCCGAGCCTCGAGCGGTGAGCTATGAGCAGTGAGCCATGAGGCCTGTGAATAAGAATCACGCACTTCGTGCATCAATATAAGACGGCGAAGCCGTGATATTTTTCCCTAGCCTCTAGATCCTGATCCCTATTCCCGTACCCTTCAGCGGCCTCTTCATGCAAATGAGTTTTTGACCACAAGTGTCCACACCTTGAACCTATTTATTTGATATTTTTCGCCATTTTTCGAATAAAAACGTATTTTAATGCCTGAAGGGGTTAGGGCAATATAAGGAGACGTGTTTTATGAAACATACCTTGACGGTAGTTTCTGTTCTTTTCTTTCTTTTTGGAGTTGCATGGGCCGACTTGACCGTGCATATCCAGTCTCCCTTCCGTAATGATCCTACTTCTGCCGACTATGTCCCCCATGTTTTGGGTGGTGCTGGCGGCGATTATACGCCCAGTTATGGGCCGACTTCCAAGACGATCATGACCGAAGAGGGCGACCACTGGTATGTGTACATGTGGTCCGGCAAGACCTTGGCCGATTTCCAGGAATGGATGAAGTTCAACTTCAAGTTTTGCCCCAACACATCCGATGTAAATTTCAACAATAATTCCTGCGTCGATTGGGATGCCGGTGGCGAAAAGGAATTCCCGATAGGCGGTTTTTTCGGTACGGATTCCGAGATTTGGCTGTACACGGACGCCACAACGGGTAAGTACACCAAGTCCTTCATGGCTCCGGGTGCGAAGGTGGTGTGGTTCAAGAGCCCCTGGGGCAACAAGGCACTCCCGCAGATGTATTTTGGTGCCGATTCTGTGCTGATGCGCTTTGTTTCGGGCGACAACTCGAAATGCGGCTGGTTCTACGGTGCGGTGACTCCGGCGATGATGACCGCAAACCCGGCGCAGACGGCTTATTTCACCCGCTACAAGGCTCCGTGGCTTTCGGTCCCTGCCGATACGAATCTTTCTATTGACCTTTCTGCCGCGCTCCAGGCCAATGACACTATCTATGTCGACGGCACCGAGGCTGCTCCGACTGCATCATCGACAATAGGCTCGCTTGGGACGTGCTTCGATGATACGCGCGTGCTGCATATTTACCATCCGTGGCGCAACAACACGAGCTACCGCGACAGCGCTTTCTACATCACGATTGGGAACAACATTCTGAATCAGCCGACTCCGATGAGCTCCGAAGGGGAATACCGCTTCTGGCGTCATTACTCGTTCGACGATACGCTGGTGGGCTCGCCGAAGTGGAGTTCGCAGATGGCGGACTTCCAGATTTTACGTGGCAGCAACGAATGGCCGCAGCATCCTTATTTCCAGCAGGGTTCGCAGATGAAGGCCCTTGAACTTTTCCCGTCGGGCATTTACGAGACTTGGTTCTATGCGAGCACCAGCCTGGGCTCCGTCGATCTGCAGTTCTATCCGCCTGAACCTAAGGTCGTGCGTTTGCTGAGTCCGTGGGACGACATGTCGCCTTCGATGCTTGTGCTCGATCAGGACGATACGGTGAAGATGGGCCCGCTCCCGCTCGATAGGAAAAAGGACACTTGCGGATGGTACGAGGGCACATATTACAAGCATGCAAAAGATTGGGGCGTGTTCTTCAAGCAGACTTTCGGCATGGATTACTACAATGCCGAGGGTGTGCAGGGTGCGGGAATTCCTGATGGCAATCCGGTCCGGCTGGATTCGATGATGGCGTTGCACGATACCGTGTGGGTGTATCCTTATCCTGTGTCTACAAGTGGGCCTGCGTTTTCTAACACTTATCCGGGTCGCCTTGGACGTTGCCCCGAGCTAAAGATTTCGGCGCTTGTCCTAGACTGGGCCGGCGAATCGTATGCGGACAGCATCGACGTGGACTTTGGCGGCATCTATGGCGGTAACGCCTATACGACGGTGCGCAACTACGACCAGAACGGAGAGCTGACCGACCTCAAGACGTGTGGCGGGCTTGCCTTGGGCATGGTGCAGGATACTTTGGTGAACGGGGTGCCTGCCCGCGTGGATTCCTCGGTGTTCCCGTGGTCTATCTGTTCTGCCGGTCACGAGATTGAAAAATGGTTCGTGCCGCAGGTGGTGGCGCATGACGGCGCTGGCAAGGAGTACACGAACGCGACTTGCCGCGATATCGACCTCTCGCTCGACGAGGAAGGTTTCTGGCTTGCCGACTTCACTAACGAGGACGATTGCAACGATACCATCAATCCGGGTTTCTATCCCATCGACGATTTCGAGTACCTGGACGAGGCGAAGACAATTAAGAATCCGAAATTTGACTGGAATGTGAGCGGCTGTCGTCATAACTACAGCTTCTCGATGAAGATTTCGGCGCAATTCCAGTACATTCCGGGCCAGTATTTCGAGTTCCGCGGCGATGACGACGTGTGGGTCTACATCAACAACCGCCTGGTGGTGGACATCGGCGGCTGCCATAGCCCTGTCGAGGGGGCGGTGAACCTGGATACACTCGGGCTTGTCGAGGGCAAGGAATATCCCTTCCAGATTTTCTTCTCCGAGCGTAACGCGGTGGGTTCGAACTTCAAGATGCGCACTTCCATCAACTTGCAGACTGAAAAGACGTTCTTCCCGGTGCATATTCCGCGGACGGACACGACTATCGAATACAAGCTGTTGCAGATTCTCGTGGAAGAATCGCTGGGCTGCGATATTTCCAAAACGGGCAAGGTTGACACTGTTGCTGCACAGTCTGCGTTTATATTGAAGAGTTTGACGGGTAGCTTGCAAGAAGGCGGTGTGTCGCTGAATCCCGGTGTCAATTATGGCGGTATCACTATTTCCGAGGACATGGCGGGTTTTGTCATCGATACGAACATGATTGTGAAGACGCGCTCGCTTGCGCCGGGTTCGTATGTGCTGGAATGTTACCTTTCTTCGGACCCCACGCAGTCTACCGAGATTTATTTCACGGTGCCGGAATGGCCGAAGCCGACGATTGTCTTTGTGGATTCGACGGGAGCCTTTATCCCGGGTGATACGGTGTCTATGGAATTGGGAACGCTCGCTTTTGTACCGTACAAGGTCCGTATTGCGGTGGTTTACGGTGACATGGTGTGTACGGATTGTTTCTCGATGCTGGGATTACATACAACGGATTCACTTACATTCCTCGACATGAACAGTTCTGCTATCAAGGTTATCGAGACGGATTCGATGGGCTATGCGACGTTCTATGTTATGGGTACAGATGCGGTGGTGAACGGTTCGTTCCGCGTGGGGAGTGAGTATGTACAAAACGTACTTGTCTGGAAGAATATCAATCTAGAAAAGCCGAAAGTGCCGATTGCGACCAAGGCTGAAATGTACGACCGCAACGGTGATGGCATTGCAGATAGTTTGCTCGTACTTTTCAATGAACCATTCGATGGCAGGTTCCCGGACCATACAAAGTGGATGTTCGGCGACAGTTCCTGGCATGTTACGCCGGACTTGGCAACCGTTATGAAACATGTCGCGGGCGAGCAATCGCTTGTAGAAGTTGCGGATGGTTTTTCGACGGAAGTCTTTACTGGCTTGGAAAAGGATCAGTATCACGGCACGTTCAGGTACCACTTCCGTTATTACGATGAGGAACAGGGCGATACGATTTCGCTCGATACCATGGTCCAGTTCATTGACGAAAAAATCGGAGCAATTATCAAGAGTGCGGTGGTCTCCATCAAGTCTGACAACATAACGTTGCTCTCCGTCTATTTGAGCGAGGGAACGGATCCGTCTGAGATTGATATATCGAAAGCCTTCGATTTCAAAATTTGGCGTGCTGGTATGGAAAATTCCAATTTGCTGAGTATTTCGACATATAACTTGCATACGGAAGGTATGCGGTATGATCTTTATTTCTATACAGACGAGACGCATCCGGCTCCGGCTGTGGGTGATTCTGTGCGTTTGGCCGCAGGTGTGTTGCCGGATCTTTGCGGAAATACGCCGCATGCGGGCAACCCTTGGGTACGCATTATCGGTGGGCAGCGTTTGACAATGGATGTAACCGAGGTGGTGAAGATTTCGGCTGAGAAGGTCCTTGCTCCTGAAAATGGTCCTGGCGAGAATGCGATTAAGCCTATTCTTGTTCCTATGGAATGGTCGATGGAACGGATTGTCGAGGAATACGGTACTCCGGGCCATGTTTTGGGTTTCGATTTGCAAGAACTGGGAATTACCGCGAGGGATACCGTGCCGCTCGAAGATATCCGCATTGAATGGGAAATCTACTACTTTACCAATTTGGGGCAGTATGTCAATTCGAATAAGGATGGCGTGAGCTGTTCGGATGCGTTGTTTAATGGCGACTGCACAAGGAATCCGGGCAAGGTATTCCTTGCATGGGATGGTCGCAGCAAGGAAGGGCGCGTTGTGGGGACGGGAGCCTATGTGTCAAAGTTGAGTTGGAAGGTGCGAGTCGGCAAGGATAAAGTCGGGACCAAGGATGATACCCGTACCATGGGAATCATCCGCGGGAAATAAAAACCTTGGCCGACGCTTCTATTCTCACAACGTTAAATAGCTATCTCTATGAGTAAAAGAATATCCCACTTTAAAAAAAAGTGGGATAAACTGTTGAATTACGATAAAATTTCATAGCTCATTGCTCACCGCTCACAGCTATGAGCAGCTATGAGCTGCTATATCGGGTATTTGTCTTTTGCGGCGTCGAGTTCGGCGGTTGTCTTTTCCCATGCTTCGTAGAGCTGGTCGATGTTTTTCTTGTTGTCGTCCATGTCTTTGGCGATGGCGGTGATGGCGGCTCCGTCGCCGCTTTCCGACGCGGTCACAAGTTTTGCCTCGAGTTCGCCGCCCAAGGCTTCGGCCTTTGCGATTTCTGCTTCAAGGCGCGCGAGTTCTTTTTCGAGCGGCTTGATGACCTTGGAGCGTTCGGCGATGTAGTCGGCGCGGGCCTTGCGGTCTTCCTTGGCGCGGGGGGCTGCCGAGGGAGCGTCCGTTTTCACGTCGATGTTCGAGACTTTGATGTTCGCGGATTCGGATCCACCGGGCTTCTTTTCGGATGCCCAGCCCACCTTCTCCAAGAAGTCGGCGTAGGAACCTTCGAAAATGCGGCACTTGCCACCATCAAAAACCACGAGGCGGTTTGCAAACGCATGCAACAGTTCTTCATCGTGGGTGACCACCATTGCAGTGCCTTCGTAATCCTCGAGCGCATCAATCAGGCTCTCGATAGATTCCATATCAAGGTGGTTCGTCGGTTCGTCGAGCAACAGCATATTGCAGGGGCTCGCGAGAATTTTCCCGAGCAGCACACGGCTGCGTTCGCCACCGCTTAAAACTTTCACTTTCTTGAGCGCGGCATCGCCACTGAACATCATGAGGCCCGCAAGCCCGCGGGCGCGGCTCTTTTGCGAGACTTCTTCAATGGCGGTTGCGATTTCTTCTTCGACGGTATTGTCGAGGTTCAGGCGGTTGATGTTTGTCTGCCCGAAGTAGTTTATCTGCAAGTTCGGGTTGTGGCTGATTTCGCCTGCGGTCGGTTCAAGTTCTTTTGCAATCAGGTTCAGGAGAGTCGTTTTACCGCGTCCGTTCGGGCCAATAACCGCGATGCGGTCGCCCTTGAAAACTTCCATCGTCAAATCGGTAATGAGTTCCGGGCCCATTCCCTGCACGTTCCCGTTATCGTCTTTGTTCGGGTACGCAAACGAAATCCCCTTGATTTGTAGCATGCGCTTGCCGGGGAAGGGAGCTTCGGTAAAACTGAAATCCAGGTTGCGTTCGTGGGTGAGTCGTTCGCCAGTTGCGAGCTTTGCGGCGGCCTTGATTTTGGACTGCACCATCGCGGCCTTGGCGGCTTTGTAGCGGAAACGTTCGATGACTTTTTCGAGCTGTTCCTTCTTTTTCGCCTCGTTTTCTTGCGTGCGCTGGGCGACTTCTTCTTCTTCGGCGATGGTTTCGCGGAGTTTTTCGACAGTTCCCTTCACCTTGCGCATCTTGTGGCGGTGAATGCCAACCGTGTGCGTGCAGACCTCGTCCATAAAGTGGTGGTCGTGCGTAATCAGCAGCACCTCGCCCTTCCAGGCGCGCAAAAAGCGGCTGAGCCAGCGCATTGAAACAATGTCGAGATAGTTTGTCGGTTCGTCGAGCAGCAGCATGTCGGGCTCGCTCGCGAGCACCTTCGCCAGGTTCAGGCGAATTTGGAAACCGCCGGACAAAAGCATCGGGTTCTTGTGCATCGATTCTTCGTCAAAGCCGAGGCCGAACAGAATCGCTTCTACCTTGTGTTCTTCGAGCCAACCGTCTTCGTTAGGTTTCAAAACGCTGCAGGCCTCTTCGTGTACGGTCGGGTGCTTGAAGTTTATATGCTGCTGCAAATAGCCGATGGTGTAGTTCTTGGGAATGTCGATGGAACCGCCGTCGATACATTCTTGTCCGAGAATCATCTTGAAAAGGGTCGATTTTCCGCAACCATTGCGGCCCACGAGCCCCACGCGTTCATGGCTAGCTACCAGAAAACTGGCACCGTCGAGCAGCACCTGCTCGCCAAAGGACTTGGAAACATTCTGAACTTGAATCACGGAGGCAAATGTAGTAAATAGTGGTTTGGGGGGTATGAGGTCGCTACGCTCTGAGGTCGGCGCGTTGCGCCTTTGAGGCGTGAGGTAGTAGACAGTAGGCAGTAGACAGTAGGAAGTAGGTTTGTCATTGCGAGGGGCGTAGCCCCGAAGCAATCTCGATCAGAGAATCTAGAGACTAGGATCTAGGGGCTAGGGAGAAATATCACGGCTTCGCCGTCCTATATTGACGCACGAAGTGCGTGATTCTTTTCACTAGCCGCTAGTCTCTATTCTCTAGTCTCTCGAATACTCACTGCTCACCGCTCACGGCTCATTGCCCGAGCCCCGCGCCTCGCGCCCCGTACCTTTTTGTTATTTTAAGAAGAGTTGAAGGAGAAGGGACATGACTTCAAGATTTTCATTCGCTATTTCTGCGGCACTCGTTGCCGGAACGGCTGCCACCGCGGCAAGCATCACTCCCAAACAGCCAGCGCTATCGGATGGCTGTTACCAGATTTCGACGGCAGAGGAACTCTACGGCTTTGCCGAAATTGTAAACGGGAATGACAGCACTCCTGGAATCGGGTCTGTTTGCGGCGAACTCCTGAATGATATCGTTGTAAATGAAAATGTGCTGAATAAGTCGGGGTGGCTCAATAGCGAAAGCGCCGATACTTTGGCCGTATGGAAACCACTGGTTGGATTCTCGGGAACGTTCAATGGCAACGGGCATGTCATTTCGGGACTATATTCCGCCGATAATTCAGGCCTTTTTGAAACAATTGTTTCGGAGGATTCTGTTGTCGTTGTCAGGGATCTGGGAATAGTTGATTCTTATTTTTCGCCTGCATCTGTTGCCGGGGTCCTTGCCCAAAGGATTTCCGGGAAGGCTAAAGTTCAAATAACCAATTTCTATACATTGTCCACCATTAGGACTACAACGCGTAGTCCGCGAATGGGGGCTATTGCGGCTTATTTAAACGAAAGTACGCATTTGACTGTGACAAACTGCTATAATGCTGGAATACTTGTCGATACTAGAGGTAGTCATTATTCAGATTTTTTGGGTGGCTTGCTGTTAGACAATTCAAATGTTAATATAAGCAACTCTTACGTACTGAAGCAAAAAGACATTGATTATGTTTTTTATGGATCTGTAGCGGATTCAGCCGCTTTTCGTAACGGGGCGGTTGCGTACGCCTTGCGTGAAGGAGAGGGCGGTTCCATTTGGGGACAGAACGTAGGCACGGATAAATATCCGGTTTTTTCTGGCAGTCTCGTAAATTCTGCGGCGGCCAGGTACAATGTTACGTTCCATACTTTTGAGGGCGATACGGCCTCCTATTTCGATAGTTATATCTCTGGATTCAGCGTTGCTCTCCCCGAAAAAGTCGAGCAAGAAAATATGTACTTTGGCGGTTGGTACAGGGATTCCGAATTCAGTGGAACGCCTGACTCGGTTATTTCTGACATGACAGAAGGAGATCTTGAATACTGGGCGAAGCTGAATAGACGCTATAAGATAACTTATCATGCCGATGGTGCCGTATTTTCATTATATAGTCAAGAATGCATCGTGGATTATTATGCGCCAATAGAAGAAAATACGGATTGCTACATAAGCGGAAAAGGAACGAAACTTTATAGGGGTCAGGAAGTTTATCGCGATAGCAGTATCTTCTTGGGATGGTACGATAACGAGGAATTGACGGGAACGCCGGTCGATTCTGTAGGGCCGGACGAAACGGGCGACAAGGATTTCTATGCCAAGTGGTTCGACCTCAAGAGGCCGCCGATTGACCCTGCGGACAGCTGCTACGAAATTTCGGATGTGGCAGAACTTTACGGTTTTTCTGCGCTTGTGAACGGGAAGTTTGCCAAGGATGAAAAACACCCGGATTACATTTGCGGCAAGCTTATGCAGGATATTGTTGTAAACAAGAATGTCTTGAAGAGAAACGGAACACTCGACAGCGCGAGAATGCAGGAATTCTTCTCGTGGAGTACTATAAACTTTTATAATGGCTTATTCGATGGGCAAGGGCATACGATTTCCGGACTCTATGCGAATGAAGCGGTATTTTATGCAGATGCGCCTGACAGGTACTCTGTAACCAGTGTTTCCATCCGTAATTTAAAAGTCAAGGATTCTTTTGTTCATGGTGATTTTGATGCTGCCGGAATTATTAGTACTTACGATTCGTACCTTGCATTTATGGATATAGATAACACGCATTTTGATGGAGCTATTTATGTAACAGACGGCGGTTTGAACACCTATGTTGGAGGTCTAGTTTCTTATGCCCGCGAAAGATTGATTATAAAAAATAGTAGCCATCGCGGGATAATTTCTGTTCCTGATGGTGTGTGTATTGTCGGAGGCCTTGTGGGGCACAGCAATGAATTTACGATTCTTTTGCAGAATTCCAATGAAGGTCGCATTGAGGGTGGATGGCATGTTGGTGGTTTGGTTGGAGAAATTTCAAAACATTTCTTTATAGCGAATAACTACAATACCGCCGACATTGCTTGTAATAAATGTGTTGCGAATGGATTGATTGGGGGCTATTATATTCAGAAAACCGGAGTTACTGCAGATGAATTTTACAGACCTAGGCAATCCTTTGTCCTTAATAATTACAGCAAGGGTTCGGTTAGTACGGATGACTATTATACAGGTCTGGAGTTAGAATATAGCGACGTGACTTTCGAAAACAACTACTATCTGACTGGAACGCTGTCTTTAGACAGCGTCGGGATTGAGGCCGAAGCCTCGGCTTTTGTTGATGGAACTGTGGCTACGGCGTTGCACGACTATATTCAGAAGGATGCTGCCGGTGTAGAAATTGTGGGCAGTGTTAGGGGCGATAAATGGATTCAAGGTAGCGAATACCCTGTTTTCTCTGAAAATGAAACACGCGGTGTTATACGGTTGCGCGAATACGATGATTATAGGAAATTGCCAACAATTGTTCTTTTGTATACGCCTGGTCAGACGCTGCCCTTGCCAACTCCTACTGCAAACGGCTACGATTTCTTGGGTTGGAGATATGGCTCTGAACTGGTAACTGAAATTCCTGCGACAGCATCTGGAGATTTTGGTGTCGTGGCGGTATGGGAAGAAATCCCGAGCAGTTCCAGTGTTGCGTCTAGCAGTTCTGTGGCGTCAAGTTCCAGCGTCTCGTCTAGCAGTTCCGCGAAGCCCGTTTCCAGCTCCAGCGTGAAGGCCGGGTCGAGCAGCTCCGTGAAATCGAGCTCCAGCAGCGCCAAGTCCTCGTCGTCCAAGGCCAAGTCCAGCAGTAGCAAGGCCAAGTCCAGTTCCAGCAAGGGCAAGGACGCCATCGTTGCCGCCGGACAGATCCCGCAGTTCTCGCTTGCCACCGTTGGCCGCAGCATCCAGGTCGCCGGTGCCCGCGTGGGTTCTGCCTACGCCGTGCTCGACATGCAGGGCCGCGTGATTGCCAAGGGCCGTGTAAATGCCTCGAATTTCACTATCCGCATGGATCGCTCTGCGACGTACCTGGTGCGTATTGGTTATCAGACGCAGAGTGTGGTAATTAGGGGCGATGAGGTCGGCGCGTTGCGCCTTTGAGGTCGCTGCGCTTTGAGGTGTGAGGTAGATAGTGGTTAGGAGCAATCTCCACCAGTCGTCTGAAAGGTATCGTTTTTCATGCTGGGGCGTATAAAATCACCAAAAATGAGCAATTTATATGCCCCTCAGTAGCAAATTGTGAATTTATGGTACGTACAAAGTAACAAAAGCACGTATAAATCAACTGAAAAGAGTTTTTTTATACGCCCCTCATTAAAAAATAGGCCCGAGTAAGCCACTAGCAACATAACTTCCGCAACCCGTCACCTCACAGCTCATGGCTCATTGCTCACTGCTCGAGCCTCGAGCCCGTTGTGGACAATTCGCTGTTTTTCCCTGATTCGGGCATTCCCCCTGATTGCAACTCTTTGAGTGTCAACGCCTTTTTTTGTGACGCTATAGCAGACTATCTTGTGGATAGAATGTTGATAAATGTTGAAGGTGTGGATAAATGTTGAAGTTTTTTGCTTTGCGCCACCGCTAGAGTTCGTTCAGGTCGATGATTTCGGTTTCTTCTGCCGTGTCCGCTTGTTCGGGGGCGGGAGGCGCGGGTGGCTGCACCGGCGCCGTTTGCGGATTGGCGGAATCTGCGCCTGCACCTTCCGGGACGGATGTCCCGGCGCTGTCGCTTGCTGCCGGGTCTAGAGCGATTGCTGCGGGCAAGGCCGCGATGTTCTCGTCGTCGATTTCGGGCGCATCGCCCAGCAATTCGTCTTCGAGGATGGCTGCCTGCGAGTCGGGCGGGAGTTCCGCAATCTTGGATGCGGCCTGCGCCCCGACGACGGGGACGAGCGGCTGCAGTATTGCGGGGAGCCTGTTTTTCGGGCCGCCCTTCGCATCCTTCGCGGTCAGGTCGAGCCCGTTGTTGCGGTAGAACTGGATGTCCCCGAGCACCTGTTCCGTCCAAGACCTCCGCATGGGGTCTTTGCGCCAGTCCTTTGGCGAGGAGCGCGGCGGGTTCAGCGGATAGAACTGGATGATGGCGTCTTCGACGGGTATCCCCGCGTCGAGTTCCTTCTTGAGGGCTTCGGCGCCTATGTAGATCTGTTCGAGCCCGGTCCCTTCTTTCAGCGCGAGCATCCCTTTGTGCTTCGCGTCTTTCTCGTAGTTCATCCGGAAGTCGGACACGTGCTTCACGAGCGACATGAGCAGCGCCGGGTCCACTTCGTGCATGTAGGCCGCTTCCATGACGGGCAGGCTCGAAAGCTGTTCCCCGTTCCAGGGAGTGCCCAGGTAGACGATTTGCAGCAGGTGGCGGCTACCCTTGCTTGTGAGTGTCACCAGGTAGCGCTTGCCGAGTGTGCGCCTGAGTTTTTTGAGGATGCGGATGCCACGGTTCTTGAATTGCCTGTAGCCGACGAACGTTATGCCGAGCGTGTCTTTGACGTGTTCGAGGTGGGGCGTTGTTGCTTGCCGCACTTCTTTGTTGTATATCCGGAGGACAGCGGGGAGGATATAGACCAGTTCGGGCGTGGCGGTACTGTCCAGGCCCCCTTCGCCCAAGACAAAGTCGCCTTTCTTAAGGAGTTCTGTTACCTTGTTCATGGCATACTCCTGGAACGCGGCTTCCTCGTCAATGGGCTTTTGCGGTTTGGGCGGAGTAAGGATACTTGCAACCGAGAGCGCCAAGATCAGGAGCGGGAGGGTGATGCTCAGGATTTTCACCTTGCGGCTGTAGCGGAAAATGCGCCACCAGCTACGTGCCTTGGGCGACCTCAATAAGACGAGGACGATGGTTCCAAAGATGATTGTCCAGATGACAAGGTAAATCACGAAACCAATATAGGCAAAAAAAGGACTACCGCCAAATGATCATGAAAAAAAACAACTCCGAGCTGGGTCCTCTCCCGCATCATCTTAAATGAGAAATAAAAAAAACAAGCACGTATCTCTAATTCAAATGAAAAAAAGATGAAATTTCTTATATTAGGGGCATGATAGACGCCTTGAAGAATATCGTCGTGATCGGTGACCGAGTCCTCATTAAGCCATTGGAAGCTTCCAATCGTACGGGCGGCGGCCTGTACCTGCCCCCGAGCGTCAAGGAGCGCGACGCCGTGCATACGGGTGTCGTCATGCGCGTGGGCCCGGGCTTCCCGATTCCCGCGAACCAGGATCCCGATTCCGTGTTCCGCGGCGAGCCCGCGGAAAAGGTGAACTACGTGCCGCTGCAGGTCCGCGAGGGCGACGAGGCCCTGTACCTGCACCAGAACGGATACGAAATCGAGGTCAACGGGGAACGTTACGTCATCGTTTCGCAGAACGCCATTTTGCTCGTGGTTCGCAACGACCTCACCGACCTCGACATCGGCATTGACACTATCTAAAAAAGGCGGGCTTTTGCCCGTTCTATAATGTAAGGGGGATTGGACATGAAAATCAAATGCTTGATAGCTGCGATGTTTATTGCATTACTTTGTACAGGATGCTTGGAAAAGAAGGAAGAAACCCAAGAACAGCGGCACAGCGAAATTCAAGAAAAATTTAACAAGCATGCAGAATGTGTTAAATCGCAAAATGTAGATATACTCAAAGATTCAGTCCGCTTTAAGGCTGTTTTTGATTCTTGTTGGCATGAGCGTATGATGGAGCATTAGTTTGTTTAAAAGAATTTACAAAAAAAAACAAAATAAAAAATGTTATTTTATAAGTGAAGGAAAATTTGTATGAAAATGAATTATTTGATATTCGCTATGGTATTTACGCTGCTGAGTGTAGGGTGCTCGGATGAAAAGGAGGCCCCAAAAGATTTAAATAAGCAAAGAGAAGCAAAAGAAGTAATTTTGGAGGACGATAGCAATGTTGATGAACCGATGCCAAAAGAGCCTAAGTATCAAACAAAAGGTTGCTTACGAAGTTGTAGGGGTTTGCCATGTGATGAAGCGGCTCGTTGCGTTAAGCGTAATTGCCCTAACGTCAGAATTGAGTGCGAATTGTGATGCCTATGATTCTTATGAATTAGCCGAGAGTGACAGTTTTCTACTCGAAAGAGAATGTAAGTCTCTTATGGGGGGTGGCGGAGAATATTACAAGGAAATTATAAAAGCTAGAAAATCGTCGCCAGTTTCTTGTAATGGATATCCTGTGACTGAAGGTTATGTCTTAATTTTTGGCTGCAATACGTGTAGTTCAAAAAATGTCCTAGATCGTTTAAGGCAAGATACCATCGCCTGTACGAAACAATGCAGGCTGACAATGAATAGATGCGTGTATGACGGTATGTCTAACGATTGGGGAGGGTATTACAATACTGAGCAGCATCCATCCTGCAGTCCGCTGAAAAGCACTTCTCTTCCCGGCTGCGCCGAGTCTAGTTCCTCCTCCGCATTCAGCAGTTCATCGTTGCCAGAATCCAGTGACTCCAATGAAGAATCTTCATCCAGTGAAGATGGTGACGAATCCTCCAGTTCCGGAGAACCGGAGTCTTCTTCGAGCGAGGATGATGATTCATCTTCTAGTTTTGAGGAATCCTCTTCCAGTGAAGAAAGTTCTAGTTCTGGGGAAAGTTCAAGTTCGGAATATGATTTTGGCTTAACTGCTTGCTATGTGCCGGATGATTATGGCAATTGCAATTTTACTCGCTATGTCAGTTTAGAAAGACCTCCTATGGAAGGTAAAGTAGTTTTAGATTCAAGTAGCGATGTTGATCAAGTTTATTGTTGGTATCAGAACAATCAAGTTTCATTGAAGTATAGAGCAATTTTTGCTGCTGTTGAAAACATCAAAAATCCAACAGCTTATAATAATCGCTGTTATTACGATGCAAATGACTGTGGTAGTACTTATTTTAATCCCTTTCCTAATCCTCCTGTACTTGAACAACCGTATTATCAATGTTATATGGGCCGTTTAACTCCAAATGGTTGTAAACAAACCATTTCAACCACAATAGATTTTGATGGAGATCTTGAATTAATCCCCTCATCTTTGAATCGGCTTCCCGGCAATTTTACTAAAGAAGACGCTGTTGCATTGGGCGACGAAGCAATTGAGTATTATAAAACAATGTATGTTTACTATGAAGGCAAGTATATAGGGAAGGGAAATTTACGAAGTTTATATGAAAGAAACCTTTTCGAAGCTCTTGATTTTTGTAAGTTTACTATAAGTGAATATGAAAGAAATCATAGATCTAGTTCTTCGTATGTAAATTCTAGTTCCAGTCACAAGTCGTCATCTTCTTCTGAAACAGAATCAAGTTCTTCCAGCTCTGAGATTTCGTCTTCGTCATCATTGAGTTCTAGCAGCATAAGCTCAAGTTCTTCCAAAATCGAATCCTCCAGTTCGGAGATTAGTTCTAGTTCTGAATTAATGTCCTCGTCCTCGGAGAAATCGAGTAGTTCCTCTTTGTCTCCAAATGAACCGTTTATCGCCGGACCCAACCAGGAATATACTCCCGACCAGATTTTCAGTAGTGGGTTGCAGAATATGGAACCCGGCAAGTGCTACTCGCTGAATCCAGACCGTGGAACACAACATGGGTGGATAAACAACAATGCCCAAGATTCTTGGTGGTGGAGAGAAGTGGATTGTACTACGGGCGAAAAGGTTGATAGGAATAGAGTGGGACAATGCCCTGGATTCCCGCTGGATCGAGTACCCAGTAATCCGACATCAACATGTTTTGCGTATAATGGAAAGTGTTATAGATGCAAGACGGAAAATAGTTATGTAGACTGCTCCCAGGAATGGCTTTGGAAATGGTCGTTCAATGGGGATCTTGTTGGCACATGGTATACGGAAGTGAATTGTAACAGACCGCTGATGAGAAGGGAACTGGATGATGTCAATTATGGCATATTGGTCGATGAATCGATTGATGTCAATTTCACAAATTCTCAAAAATATTTTGATATTCAGGGCCGAAGCAATGCTAAACAGCCTTCGTCCAAGCGGGTTTTATATCGGCATTGACACTATCTAAAAAAGGCGGGCTATTGCCCGCCTCAATTCAATTAGTCGTTTTTTAATTAGTTGTTCTTGATACAACGTATGTAGAAATGATTTGATTCTTCGGGGATACCTTCGACGGCAAGGAATATTCCGGGCCAAGAGATATCAAATGAATACGCTGGAATCATTTTGTCTTCCGAGATAGACCAGACGGATGACATTTCGTCTCTTGTTTGAGTTGGCCAAGCGGTAAAAGACAAATACGGATCCTTGGAAAAATAGGCGTCACGGAAAGTTTTTTTCATATAGGGTCCATCTTCATAATCTTTATAATCTGGGCTTGGGAATCCTTCATGGCGTATTCCAAAACCAGATGGGTCGCCGTATGTCGAGAAGAAGAATAGATTAACATCATTATCGTTTGCTGGTTCTGTAAGGTCATAGTTCTTTTTGAAGAGATCTATCCATTTATTCCAGTCTTCGGTAGACGGGATTCTCCATCCATCGGGGCATATCCCCTGCATTTTTTTCGGGTCTGTAACGTTCTTTACCTTGTCCCAGTCTATTTTTCTATGCTCGCTTTCGCATGCCGAAAGGAATGCTGCTGTATCCGTGACGATAGAACACTCAAAAGAGCATTTGTCGAGTGATTCATAGAAATCAAAATCAATGGAATCCTGAACATTAAGGAGGGAATCTTGAACATGGAAGAGGGAATCGGTACAGGAACTCCGACAGTATGTCTTATTGTATTGAACGCAATCATTGAAGTTTGGCGGCCTATAGAAAGACGAATCTATGCCTAAGGCTGTTGGCAGGGAATATTCCCGTCCATAGAATTTACAATAAAATGGATCGTCCATGTAGGGTGTAATTATTGCCTGTGAACAAGTGGAAGCCTCCGCCGCATAAACCAGGTTTTCCGCCATCCATGTTTGACTGCTGCCGTTCATGTCGATAGTCACGGTTTTGTAAACGTTTCCGTCGCGGGGGTCAACAATGGAATCGATTGAATGGGGTATCGGCTTGATTTTTACTTTCCATGCTCCCGAACCGCAGAGGAGGTGTAGATTTTTCTTGGTTAAAGGATGCCATTCTCCTTCACGCTCGTTTGTGCATGGGCCTGCATTGTGCATGGCTGCCATTAAGTTTATATAGAATTGGTTTAGTTTTTGTGCCTTATAATAGTCTTTTAACCAGGGGTTTCCCGCTCGGTCAATTAATTCAAAATGAATTTTGTCGATGTTGGTTGTGTATTTTAGCAAGGTGTCAAGTATGAAGTTTCCTGCATATTCAAATTTGCCTTCGTCGTTGAAACTAGTGAAAAGAGCGTCCTCTTCATCTTTTCTCAATAATTGCGAGAGTGCATTTTCGATAAACACAAGGTTTGAATCGTTGAATGAACTTTCTTTCTCAAAATTAGAGAAGGTTTCATATATTCCGAGCGCATGGAGAAGTTCACGTTCCGCGTTCGATTTTATTTCTGCAAAAGTCGAACCTTCTAGGGATGCGTATTCTATTCGGTAACTTATTATGTTTGTTAGCGTATTGATGTAAATATTACCGGTATCACGTAAATCAACAATAGCCCGTCTTGTCTTGATTCCCTTGTAGGCGTTTTTGTATCCTAGTTCTATTATGACATACGGGTTTTTAAATGAAATGCTGTCAAATTGAATTTGGTAATTGGAATATCTACCGTTTTGATTTACATTGAGCGATAGAATAGCGTTCCCTGTGGGAATCAATTTGTTGGTGTCGAGCTCGTACATGATTGCCATGTCGAACAACTGATTTGACGACATGCTGACTCTGCTGTTTTCGAAAAAGGACAAATCTGGAGAAGCTTGTCTGAAATAGAAAGTTTTGTTGTTTTTGGCGGAGTTTTGTGTAGTATCTTGGTTGCCTATTGAAGATGTGTCTTGATTGTCTGTTGAAGACGTATCCTGGTTGTCCGTTGTTGATGTGTCCGCGTTGGCGAGGCTGTCCGTTTCTTCGGTCGCCCCTCCCATTACGGAGAGCGGCTTGTCTTCGTTGTCGCTGCATGCTGCCAATGCCATTAGCAGGGCCGCACACCCGATGATTGATTTCTTGTTGAGTGTAAACATGGTTCCCTCCTATCCTTTTTTAATTTCTGATTTGTTTGTCATCGGGAAGAACTGGACGTTCAGGCGGTACACCTCGTCGGTGTCCTTTTCCTTGGTGGCAATTTCAATGATTCTTTTGCGGAATGCCGTAATTTCTTCGATAATCTCGTGGTAGGCGTTGCGGGTGATGCCGAGGGTGATGCCCGAGAAGTGGCGCTCGTCCTGTGGCACTCCTTCGATGGCCTCGAGCGCGAATTCGCCCATCTGCCGGTGCATTCCGCGGATGGCCACGGCGGCGGCACCCATGGGGCCTGTCGTTACCACGCGGTCGGTCTGTACATAGTTGTCGTGTTCGTCTTTCTGCAGCAGGTCGGCCTTGATAAGGAAGTTGAGCGATTCGCTCACTTCGGCAGCGCTGATTTTGGGGCGGCATGCGTGGGCGAGCGCAAGCGGCTTCGCTCCCGGCATCGCGGGAGCAAGTTCACGGAGCACCGGGTTTTTCCAGCTATCGAAATAGCGGAAGGCGTCGCCCTCGATGATTTTTGCCTTGTTCTGGTTTGCGATGGCGAGCATCCTGTTGAAAGCGTCCTTCTTGGCCTTGTCGGTTTTGGCGTGGTCGAACTGCGTCATTTCGCGGAAGTACTCGCGGCGCTGTCCCGTGAGGTGCATGGCGTCGGCCACGCGTTCTACGGCGTCCTCGCTCAGGCTGAACTGCCCTTCGCTTATGTATTTGAGATAGACCGACGAAGTGAATCCCGCTTTCTTTGTGAATTCACGCCAGGTGAAAGCGGTCTTTTCCTTTTTTTCGGCATAGTAGTCGGCGATGTATTGCCGGTATCCCGTGTATTCAAATATGTCCTTCATGGACCCTCCTTCCCACATCTCGATGGTTCGATTCTGTCGGATTTGTTTTAAACATAAACAAAAAAAATTCAAAAGTCAATACTTTTACAATGCAAAAAATGTATTTTCACGCAAAAATAAGCAATTTTTTATATATCGTATAAAAAATTGTGATTTTTCACAATGCAAAATGACAAAAAAAGGGGGCCCTTTGCGGGGCCCCGATTGCCAAAATGATGTTTTACCGTCGCAAAAAGTCTAGCTGTTGCCTCCCTGCGCCATCTTCTGGATGGTCTCGGTCAGTTTCCGGTTCAGCTGGATGAGGTTTGTGTGGATTTCCTTTATTTTCTTTAGTAGGGCGGCCGTGTTGTCGAACTTGTCCTTGACCACCTGCTGTGCGTTTGCCAGCGTCTTGGGGTCGCAGAAAACGTTGTCTGCCGAGGCCTTGAGCGCCTGGTAGATTGCCTTGCAGGCGCGGAGCTTCTGGTTCTCCTTTTCGGAGACTTCGCGGATTTCCTGCGCGATTTTTGCCAGTTGTTCACGCTTGTTCGCAATAATCTGGGGGTCGTTTTCTTTGACGATATAGGTGGGCAATTTCGCGAATTCCTCGTAGCGTACCGAGGTGCCCGCCCTGACAGGCCCCGCCCTGTGGGCGTTCACGCCTTTCACTGCGGAGTCGATGCTGATGGTGCAAGTCGATGTCCCGTGGTAGTTACACATGACGCGCTTTTCGATCATGTTCAATTCGTTGAACGGGTGGAAGTCTTCTTCGGTCTCGATGCGGTACAGCGGAACGTACAGGTGTACAGGTTCGCCGCTGATAGTAATCCTGTAGTAGAGGCACTGCTGGTTGTTGAGCGTGTGCGTGTCGTAGCAGTTGTTGCTTGTCCGGGAAATAAGATCGATGCGGTAGGCGAGATCTTCGGTGTCGTAGTCCTGCTCGAACGCGCCGGGCACTTCCTTGAGCAACTGCTTGTGGAGGACTTCACTGTAGCTTTGCATGAGGACCCTGCTTGTAGAGGTCTTGCCCCATACAGCCGTACCCAGGAGGAACGTGTCGGTGATGTTCGCTTCTTTTCTGCCGTTGAAGAATGCTGTCGCCTTGATAAGGTCGGTCAGCGACATCCATTGACGGATGGAAATGTAGAGGTCGTTGTTGTCTGCGGCTTCGGAGAGTTGGCCGATGATGCCGAGAACATCCTCGGAAAGCGAGACTTGCTTGATTTCGCTCAGCCACTGGCGCCGTTCTTCGGTGGAGATGGTCAGTTCCGGGTCCACGGTGAAGTTCTCGATTTCGAACTGGTTTTGCAGCAGGTGGCACAGTGCAGGCGACGAGAGGCTTTCGGGAAGCGTGATGGTGAGCGTGATGCGGTCGGCCATGCCTGTCTGGCGCATTGCCGTTTCGGGGCGGATTTCACCGAGGATGACCAGCGGGATATCTTCGCGGTCCTGGATGGCGACCTGGAGGTTGTGCTTCGTGAGTTCGCTCGAGGGATTGAACCCCTTGAAGATAATCATGTCGTAGCCGGCGAGCTTTTCGGGGAAATCCATCTCCCTCTTACCGAACTTGAGCACTTTCGGGTTACGGAAGGTGGCGATGAGGCGCTTAGTCAGGAGGGACTTGCCAGAGCCGCAACGGCCGAAAATGTAGAAGGGTTCACTGATGATAACGCCGAGGAAGGCGAGCTGGAAGCAGAATTCGCGTTCGGGGATGCCGACAGAAAGGGATTGTACAAGTTTGGATATGCGTTCGGTAAGAGTCATTGGATATTTCCTGGTACGATTACATTTACGTAATATAAAAATAATATTGTTCGAAAAAGTAGTTCAAGATGCTCCAGCATCGTTTTTTTGTGGTCGTCCGGCTAGCGCAGGAGGGCCATGATTCTGGCTTCGGCTTCTGGGGTCACATTCACAGTTTGGACAGCTACGAACAACTTGGCGTTCGCGGCAGAGTTCGGGCTAAGTCGGCAGGCGTCTTTTTCGGTGGTGATAACGTTATGCCCCTCTGCGAGCAGTTTGGATACGATGTTTTCGATTCCTGTGTCGTGGTCCCGCAGGGCGATGGACTTTTGTATTTGCAGCCCTGTGCGTTCCATGTCGCCGAAGAACCTTTTTGGGTCGCCGATGCCCGCCACGAGTGTGGCGGGGGCTCCGGGTGCATGGTCTTGGATGTTGCGGATTTGCTGTATGCAAAAATAGACATCGGGGGTGGCGCCTGCGCAATTCAATCGGAGTGCGATGTTCTTGTGGTCTTGGGCGAGGCTCCGTGCCCTGCCCGCGGGGAACAAGTCCGCGATGCCCTGCGGTTCATCGCCCCATTCAAGGCATATCGCCTTCGCGAATTGCAGGCGGGAATCTTCGAAGCCGTCGTCGCAGAGGATGATATCGAAATCCGGGTCCAGCTTGTGTGCGGCCGTGTAGCGGTTACGGGTGGCAAGTACGGTGCAGCGGGGGAGTTTGTTCTTGAGTAGTTCGGCTTCGTCTTTTGCCGCTGCATGGCAGAGGACGGCGACTTTTTTCCCTTGGTCGCAAAGTTTGTTTGCGAGCCAGATGCAGAAGGGCGTCTTGCCCGCACCACCGTTACGGTATGCCCCGACAATCACGACTTGCGCATGCGAGGTTGGCCGGCCGGGCCTAAGGCACAGCTGGTGGTGTATAACGTAAGCGGCGCGGTACAGCACCGCCAGGGGGTACAGTAGCAAGTTTCTTTTTTTAGAGGCCAATATCGTTGCGCTTCTGTTGCAGGAACAAGTCTGCAAGGACCAAAGCCGCCATGCTTTCGACAATCACGGGGGCGCGCACGGCGACGCAGGGGTCGTGACGGCCCTTCGCGGCTAGCGTTCCGTTTTCGCCTTCGCGGCTTGCGGTGTTCTGTTCCTGGGAAATTGTCGGCGTGGGCTTGAACGCGAGCCTGCACACGATGGGTTCACCGTTCGAGATGCCGCCAAGGCTCCCGCCGGCGTTGTTCGTGCGCGTGTGGAACCCGGTTTTATCGTGGTAAATCTCGTCGTTGTGTTCGCTGCCGTGCATGCGGGCGGCCTTGAACCCGCTCCCGATTTCGAAACCCTTGCAGGCCGGGATGCTGAGCATCGCCTGCGCGAGCAGCGCGTCGAGGCGGTTGAACACCGGCTCGCCGAGGCCCTTGGGCGGGTTTCTCACCAGAAGCGTGATGGTGCCGCCAACGCTGTCGGCTTTTTGCCGTGCCCCGAGGACGACCTGTTCCATGGCGTCGCTTGCGGCCTTGTCCGGGCAGCGCACGGGGCTTGCTTCGATTTGTTCCAGAGAAACTTTGTCCATGTCGACCTCGGGGCAGTCGACCTCGCCAATGGACGATACCCAGGCGAGGATTTCGGTACCTGCGACCTTGTTCAGGAGGATGCGGGCGACTTCTCCGGCGGCCACGCGGCCAATCGTCTCGCGGGCGGAGCTGCGGCCACCGCCGCGGTAGTCCCTGAAGCCATACTTGATGTCGTAGCACAGGTCCGCATGTCCCGGACGGTACCATTTGGCAATTTCGGAATAGTCACCGCTGCGCTGGTCCTCGTTGAAGACGGCGAAGCAGATGGGGGTCCCCGTCGTCTTGCCTTCGAAGACTCCCGAAAGGATTTTCACTTGGTCTTTTTCGGCGCGGGGGGTGGTCATTTTGCTCTGTCCGGGGCGCCTGCGATCGAGCGCTTTTTGAATGTCGGCTTCGCAAATGGGCAGGCCTGCGGGGCATCCATCGAGGACGGCTCCGACCGCGGGACCATGTGATTCACCCCACGTGGATATTGCAAAAATGTTACCAAATGTGCTAAACATGATAAAAATATAGATAAAGGAGCCATTTTTTTACAAAAAGGGTGCTTTTTCGCCTAAAGTTTATTATGTTTTACATTGGTTTTAGGAGAATTGCGTGTTTAGAAACGGATTTATAGCCACACTGATTGTGCTGGCGCTTTCTATGGAAGCGCTAGCTCAGCATGTTACCTCTTTTGCGGGTATCCCTTTCGGGTCTACCCGTGAGACTGTTATCGAAGAGGTGATGAAGCTGGGTTACGAGCCCTACGGACGTAGCGGCGAGGGCGAACGTGTGGTAATTCCTGTTTACATGCTCGCCGATTTACCCGTGCAGGTGGACTTCATTTTCAACAAGAACGACAAGTTCTACGCCTTCGAGGTGAGGACCGGTCGGGTCGAACGCGCTAGGCTCTCCAAATCGTTTGAAGCGGTAGCCTACATGTCGGACCAGTTCACGGCAAAGTACGGGCAATCCTCCCAGGACCCCACCCTTAAAGATACAGACCTGCGCGAGGGCATCCACAATCTGTACCAGCAGTGGTTCTCCGTAAAGGCGCTGGATATCTATACCGCCATCGTCCAGAAGGACGGCCGCTATTTCGCTATCGGTACCGTGACGCACCGCGGTTTGGCCAAAGAAGTGAATATAACGCGCAAGAAACCGCCTACCCAGTCGCCGTCGTTCTAGTAATAGAATCGTTTGTTATAACTTCCCAATTATCAAGGACTTAGACCCGAGGTTCGGGCTTTTTTTGTGTCTAGACCCTAGGGCAGAGTTTGGGCGTACCCGGCGATGTCGATCATCTCGTCGAGCGGGATTTCGTCGTAGTAGGCCTGCATGTTGCGATCTTCGTCGCCGAAGTTCATCTGGTGCCAGAACGTGGGCATATCGTTGCGGGCGCGCTGGCCGATAAAGGTGGCTCCTTGGCCCGGCGTGAAGTTGATGCGGTGGCCGTCTTCGCCGTGGCAGGGCCTGCAGTTCTGGTAGAACAGTTTTTCCCCGCGCTTGATGTCGGCGCCTTTGATTTTCCCGTCCTTGTCCAGCAGTTTGTAGACAAGGTATGCCATTCGTTTGTCCTCAATGGTGAGCGTATCGCCCTCGGAACCGGGTGCCGGGGCTACCTGCTCCTTTTGGGCCTCCTTTGGGGTCTCTTTTGGGGGCGTGGCTGCACTCGCCGCGGCAATGCCGAGCAATGAGCCGTATACCAACAAGGGCAGGCCCAACGCAGGGAAGATGTACGAGTGCAGACGCATAGTTAGAATATACAATAATGGCTGAATTGCGTTTGGAAAAGGTCTTCGAAAGTTGCCAAGATGGCCGAAAAGTGTTACCATTTTGAAATAGGAGACACGGACATGGGCAACGCGAAATTGTTCATTAGTAACAGCTATTTGATTCTGAAGAAGAAAGCAGTATGTATTCTATAGAAGATGTTATAATCTATATAAGCTATACGGCTCGTAAAGGGAAGGAGGGTGTAGAATAGTGCCTAATATTTTTGTTTCGGCTTTTTTACTAGCTGCATTTCTCGTGTCCTGTGGTGATGATAGTTCTAATGTCAGCTCCTATGAACAAACATCTGAAACATCTTCTTCATCAGTAAACGATGATAGTTCGTCAAGTATTGGTACTTCTGGGAGCTCGGCAAAAAACGATAAATCGTCTAGTTCAGTAAAAGTCAAAGATTCGTCAAGCTCAAGAAAAATAGAAGTGTCTTCAAATTCATCAAAAAAAGGTGATACGTCTAGCTCGATGAGTTCTAGCAATTCTTCAAGTTCGACTAAATACAAGGAATCCTCAAGTTCTGCGAAAAAGAGGGAATCGTCGAGTTCAAAAATACCTGATGAGTCGTCTAGTTCAGTGGAAATCAATAGTTCGTCAAGTTCAATAAAAACAGAGTCATCTTCAAGTTCAGAAATAGTTGTAGAATCATCTAGTGACGTAATTGTAGAGGAAAGTTCGTCTAGTGTTCAAAGTTCATCGTCTATGAATAGTATATACGATGCTGTAAATAATACCTTGACAGATCTGCGAGATAATCGAGTTTATAAAACGGTAACGATAGGTGAACAGATTTGGATGGCGGAGAACTTGAATTATATGCCAGAAGATACCGCTGGAACTATTTATAGTGGGGGAACAGTATGCGGTGGAGGGAGTTTGAAATCCTCGGAAGATTCTAAAAAATGTTCTATTTATGGAAGACTCTATACTAAAGAAATCGCCTTGTACAAAGCAACGAAATCTAATCGTCAGGGAGTTTGCCCTGAAGGATGGAGTATCCCTTTAAAAAGTGATTGGGAAAAATTAGTTTCATTTCTAGGAGATCATGCTGCAGCAAAACTTAAAATAGCAGATGGTTCTTGGTCTAGTGTAAGTACAAATGAAAGTGGCTTTTCTGCGTTAATTGCAGGAACTTACAATTATTCTTTAAAATATTATACCTCAGATTCCACCACGGCTTTTTACCATTGGGAGAACAAGACAAATCCCTATTTTTTCAGGTTGTATGATAAATCGGATGATGCTTCTGCCATAAATTACGCACACGGAATTGATATGATGTATTCTGTTCGTTGTATAAAGGAATAAAAAAGGAGTTTTTAATCATGTCTAAATCTATCCTCTTTTGGCCTGATGTTTATAAAGAACAGGGACATTGGTTACCTACGCTGAAGTGGGCGCAGGTCTTGCATGATCAAACGGATGATAATCAGGAACATCTTTATTCCGAAATGAGGACGCTAAAGATGCTGTAAATCAGTCAAGCGACATTATGAGTGACTAGAATTCCGTTGTTGGCAACGACGATCGCCGCAATCAGCATGTGTATCGAGAAAATACTTTAAAAGAGTTCTCCTATAGTGTCTGTGCACGGCATGTCGGAAGGCTCATTGAACGATGGGTCGTTTATACAGCCAAAAAGGGAGAAAAAGTCATCTGAGTAAGATTCAGCAGGAGTGTTTTGAGGAATATTACGTTTTGACCTGTTCGCGAGGAAAAGGATAAAGTCATAGACTTCCCTTTGCTTCTCGGACGAAAGAGTCTCGTAAATGTCTTCAATGGCTGCATACGGCATAAATCTGGTGACAACGGCAAGCAACTCTTTAATCGTCCTTAAAACCTATAAAATTAGGGTTGTTGCTAGAAGATTGATATATTTTTTTCGCGTTGGACTATATATAAGCTATATTCGAGGTATGCGTTACACGTTTTTCTTTGTGGTGGCTTTCGCTGCCCTGCAAGCCTTCGGAGCTTCTTCTATGGACAACTGCCTTTTCAATGGCCGCTGGGAAATTTCTGCGGACCGCGCGCGCACGAGCGCCCCTGCCGCCACGGTCCAGTTTATTGCAAGTGCCAAGTCGCTTTCGTTCGACCTCGAGGGGACAAGCCGCTGGCGCCTGGATGTGGACGGCACTCCCAAGGAATATTTTGTGACGGGTGACGAACGCACGGTCAAGGTCGTGAAGGGTCTGGACGGCGAAAAGCACCGCTACCGCCTCATCAAGATTAGCGAGACGAATCCGGGCTTTGTTAGTTTATATAAAGTATCCCTGGACAAGGGCGGCCAGTTTTTTGAGAAACCTGCCGCGCCTGCTCGCCGCATCGAGTTCATCGGGGATTCGTTCACGGTAGGGTTTGGTTGCGAGGGTGGCCCGGGCGACAGCCCCGATCTCGAATTCGAAAAGACGAACTCCTCCTTGAGCTACGCCTTCTTGCTTGCAGATGGGTTCAAGGCCGACTTCCAGGTGAACGCCTTCAGCGGTCGCGGGCTTGTGCGCAACTATGCGAACATTGTCCCGGAATGGACTATCGAGAAACTTTACCGCTACACGGTCCCGGGGGCAGCCCCTTCGGAGCCGGATGCAGCGCTTTACGACATGGGTAGCTTCCACCCCCAGGTAGTGGTTCTCTTCATCGGCATCAACGATTTCCAGGGCGAACCTCCCTATGCGGACAAGGGAAAATTCAAGAAGGCTTACGCCGATTTTCTGGATAAATTGCGTGCCGCCCACCCCGGTGTGAAATTTTTGCTCGTTTCTACCAAAGTATGGCCGAACGATGATTTGACCCCCACGGTCAAGGCCATTTACGACTCCCAGGTGGCCTCCGGACGCTCCGATTTGGAGTTTTTGGCCATTCAGACCGAAAATTCGGCCCTTTTGGGGCACCCTTCCGTCCATTCTCACCGCGAAATGGCCAATACAATGCGCCCGATTGTGGCAAAATTGGCAAAATGGTTGAGTCGCTAACGCAAAATTTTATTTATCTTTATCCTCAAGGTATAATTTTGGGGATACCCGCATGTCAAAGATAATGGAAAAGATATACGCCCTCTTTAGGATGAACATCCTGATCTTTGTGCTGTTGCTTGTGACCGTGATAGCCCTGTTCGCCTATCGCAACGGTCTCGACGACATCGTGTTCCTCAATCTCGCCGATTACCCCTACATTATCGCCCAGACGGACTCCGTCGACGGCGGCTCGTCGGCTATCGCGATGGAGCGTACGGACTCCTCCATCATCGTGGACTACGAGCTCCGCGAGGGGTACGCCTACCCGTATGCCGGCGTCAAGATATTCCTCGGCGACGGCAAGACCCGCGGTAAGGACCTTTCCCGCTACGATAGTATCTTCGTATGGGTGAAGCCCCGTGGCGAAGGTACGGTCCGCCTGTACATGCGCGGCTACGACAGCGCGTTCTACCGTGCCGAAGACGAGACCTCCCTCAAGTTCAACGAAATCGAATTTTTCCCGCTCGAGGAGACCTATCCGGCGGTGTTTGTCCCGCAGGAATTCCGCGTGGCGAGCTGGTGGGTCGCCCAGAACGCTATCAATGTGCACAAGGCCCGTGTCGACCTGAGCAATGTCCCGCTTATCGAAATCCAAACGGGCACCAATGCTCCGCTCGGTTACGGTACCCTCGAAATCAAGGGGCTCTGCTTCAAGGGCAAGAAGATTGCAAAACTCGACCTCGTTTCTATCCTGGTCGCTCTCTGGTTTGTCTCCTTCCTCATCATCTTGATTATTCGCTTCTTCGACTATAGCCGCGAGCGCGCCAAGGAGAAGAAGAAGCGCGAGGAACTCGAGAAGAACCTCCGCGCCCTGGAAATCGAGAAGTCTGAGTACGAACGTTCCAGCAAGGAAGACCCGCTCACGGGTTGCCTCAACCGCGCCGGCTTCAGCAGCGTGCTCATGCGCGAGCAGGAAAACCTGAGCAAGAACGGCCGTCCGGTATCGTTCGTGATGCTGGATATCGACCACTTCAAGCATATCAACGACACCTACGGTCACCAGGTCGGCGACGAGGTGCTGGTGAACTTGACCAAACTAATCCAGGGCAAGATCCGTAATACCGATGCCCTCGTGCGTTGGGGCGGCGAAGAGTTCGTGGTGCTCTGCGGCGACACGCCTATCCAGAACGCCCAGTTCCTTGCCGAAAAGCTCCGCATTGCAATCGAAAATACCGTGCTCATCAAGCAGCAGCAGGTGACCTGCTCCTTCGGTATTGCCGAGATGATTCCCGACGAAGATCCGAAGCGCCTCTTCGAGCGCGCGGACAAGGCTCTCTATGCGTCGAAGGAAGGTGGCCGTAATCGCGTTACGAGTGCCACATATAAGCGTACCCGCTAAAATTTTGGTTTGCGGCGCCCTCGTGGCGTCGTTTTCCGCATGCTCGGGGAACCGGTCCGATTCCCCGGACCTCGGTGTCGGGTTCAGGCCCGTCCAGCTGCACTGGTCTGCTGCCGAGGGTGTCGACCCGGATGCTGAGATGCCGGGCAAGGACGAATGCGTGATTCGCGTCACGGCCGCAGTGATGGCTGCGCCCGAGGTTCACGCTTCCAAGGTTGCCGAACTGGAGTACTCGGCTACCTTCGCTCCCGATAGGGAAAGGGCCGAATGGTTCGTTTTCAAGGGAAATTGCCTGAACACGGCGGCCAAGGGGGCGCTCGAATGCCGCTGGACAGCCGAGTGTGGTCCTAGAAAAGTCGTTGTAAATTTCCACAACGAACTCTAGGGGTGGCTACTCGTTTTTTTTATTTTACAAAAGTATCTTTATCATGAGGGTCTTAGGTTGGGTTAAAACCTTGTTTTTTAACGAAATAAAGGACCGATAGTGAAACCGATTTTTGAATACACGGATTACCGCGAGTGGATACGTGACGCTTTTGAGGATTTCAAGAAGCGTAAATCCGTCGTATCGTGGCGTTACATGGCGATGAAGCTAGACGCCGACCCCGGTAACCTGCTGCGCGTTTCCCAGAGCAAGATCCATCTTTCGGTGAACCTGATCAAGCCCATGGCCGAATTTTTTGGCCTCGACGAAAAGGAAACGGCTTACTGGACCGAACTTGTGCATTTTGGTAGGGCCAAAACCGACTCCGAGGCCCTGAACCATTACGAGAAGATGCAGATGCTCAAGGGTATTCCCCTGAAGCGCCTCGCAAAGAAAGAGCTCGAATTTTACAGACATTGGTATTATAACGCGATACGTTCCATTATTGGAATATGTAAATTCAAGGATGATTATGAGGGTCTAGCGGAGAGCTGTACACCGGCGATTACGGTGGAACAGGCAAAGGAGTCTATCCAGTTGCTGCACGACCTGAATATGATTTCTATGGATAGGGACGGCTTCTGGAAAGTCAACGACACCTTCGTAAGTACGGGAGGCAACTGGCGGTCCGAAGCGGTCCGCGCCTTCCAGAAGGAAACCATCCGACTGGCAGGGGAATCCCTGGAGCGCCACGCGCCACCGCTGAGAGACATCAGCACGGTGACCATGACCTTCAACATGGATGACATCGCCCTTATTCGTGAAAAGATCAAGGAGTTCCGTTCGGAGCTTCTGAGGTTGTCGCAGGAAGGTACCGGCGACAACACGGTATTCCAGCTGAACGTTCAGTTGTTCCCGCTGGGATTTGTGAAGAAGTTGCAGGAGAGAGAAAAATGAAAAAGGCATTTATCTTTCTACCCTGGGTCTTTTTGCTCTTGAGTTGTGGAATGTTCGAGACCGCTGGCGGTCCCGGAAGTGAAACAACAAACGGCATCGTGGCCTACGTGGACGGTGCGCCGGCGGCTTTCGCGGGCGTGGCTCTCCGCCGTGTAGACCAGAAAGCTTCCCTTGCTGCGCTTGAAAACTCCGTAATCCAGCCGGACTTCTTTGCCGATTCCAACGGTCGATTCGTTTTGGATTCTGCCAAAGCAGACGAGAAGTTCCGTATGACTGTGGTGAGCGGCGGCTCCGCGTTCTCCAGGACGTTCTCCGCCAAGGAACTTTCCAAGCTCGACACTATTAAACTTACCGCCACAGGTTCCGTTTCCGGTGCAGTCGATATCCCGAAGGGGAGCGAGTACGCATGGGTCGGTGTCTATGGTATGGATGTGCTCGTGAAGACGGATGCCGAAGGCAAGTTCGCTTTGCCGACGGTCCCCTCCGGTGATTCTCTGAAACTGTATTTTGCCGAAGAAAGCTACGATTCGGTGTTCGATAGCCACAAGGTCGAGGTCGAACCTTATGGTGTGCAGACACTGAACCTGAGAACCGAAGGCATTGTCGCTGTGTCGAAAGGCAAGCCTGTGCCATTCGCTACCGTGGCGGTTCGCAAAGTGGACCAGATGGTAGAGGATTCTGCCCACCAGACGAGTTCGATCATCGTTTCCGAAATCCGTGCGGATTCCAACGGCCGCTTCGTGCTGGACAGCCTGAAGAAGGGCGATTACCGCCTTACCGTGGTGGACAACGGCATCGCCTATTCCAAGGTGCTTTCTAACAAGGAAATTGAAAAACTTGACACTGTGGAGTTGTCCGCGACGGGGTCCCTTGTTGGGCGCGTGACTCTCCGCAGCGACATGATGTACGCGTACGTGGGCGTCTACGGCATGGACGTGCTCGTGAAGACGGACTTCAACGGCAGCTACGTGTTCCCGGCTCTCCCGGTGGGCGATTCCGTCGAGCTTTACTTTGTTACAAAGAAGATGGAAAAGCTCCCTGTCGAGGTGAAGACCGTGGTCGACGAGAATACCGCCGATTTCCACGCCCCGTCCATGACGTTCGAGAATTTCGAGGATTCCTTTGACTACTGGTACACTGCCACGGATTCCCTGGGCTCGTTTATAATTCCGAATCCGAAGGACTCTTCGATCAAGAAGGGCGTCGAGTACGATTCAACCCGCAAGTCCAACGTGTTCCACGGACAGTACTGGTTGTGGAATTCCTCCTATGCCTGGGTGCTGGTGGGCACGAACCTGCGCGACCATGTATGGAACCTGTCGCTGCTGGACTCCATCGTGTTCTACGCGAAGGGCGACGGACAGATTCGTGTGGCTGTCGAGAACTGGGACAAGGTCTCCGAGGAACTGGGTATGAACCTCAAGGCCGCTTCCGAATGGATCGATCTCGATTCGACCAAGTGGCAGCGCTACGTGATAGAACCTTCCGACCTCGTCATGAACGCTCTCGACAATGCTGACGGCTTGAAACCCTGGACTTATGTGAGGGGCTGGGTGAAGCAGCTCAACTTCTTTGCCCAGGGCGGTTCCAACTTCTACATAGACGACATCAAGCTGTACGGCGTGCTGTTCTAGAAATTTCCCTAATTTTCGCGGTATTGGGCTGTCAAAGGCGAAACTTTCGCTCTTTGCGCCCTTTTCGCTACACCGATAATTAAGTATCTTTGGTATCGTTATGCAGAGCTTAGAAAAGGAAGCGGCTGTTGCCGCGCAATATCTTTCTTCCATCTCCAGCCAGATGGAATCCCGGTTTGAAGAGTTTCTCCCCAGCGAAAAGGAACGCCCCTGCCGCCTCCACGAGGCCATGCGTTATTCCATGTTCGCCGGTGGAAAGCGCCTGCGTCCGGCGCTTGTTCGCGCTGCGTTTGACTTGTTCGGGGGCAAGGGCGACTCTGTATGGTACGCCATGGCTGCCCTCGAAATGCTCCACACGTTCTCGCTGATTCACGACGACCTTCCTTGCATCGACAACGACGACTTCCGCCGCGGCAAGCCGACTTCGCACAAGCAGTTTGGCGAGGCAACGGCCGTGCTTGCAGGTGATGCGCTCTGTATCCTTGCATTTGAGCTCATGGGCAAGACGGGCAATGCAAGGGCGATTGAGATTTTGGCTCACCTGCTCGGTACCTTCGGCATGATTGGCGGTGAGATGACCGATATCGAATGCGAGGGCAAGCCGGTCGACTTCGAGACGGTGAACTACATCCATTACCACAAGACGGCGGCCCTTATCGAGGCTTCGCTCGAAGTGGGTGCTCTCTTGGCGGGCGCCTCGGACAAAGACGTGGAAACTATCCGCAAGTACGGGCGTTCTATTGGGCTTGCTTTCCAGATTGTCGACGACATCCTGGACATCGTTTCTACGACAGAGGAACTTGGCAAGGATGCCGGGTCCGATGTGGAAAGGGGCAAGGCTACCTACCCGGCTTTGATTGGCCTTGAAAAGTCCCGTGAACGGGCGAGGGAACTCTACGAGGAATCGATTAGTGCCCTGGACGCTCTTGAATACGACACTTCCTTGTTCCGCGCTATTGCCGCATTCATCATTACCCGCGTAAAATGAAAGATTTGAAAGACATAAAGTCGCCTGCGGATATCAGGCAGTGTTCCGTCGAAGAACTGGAACAGCTCGCCAAGCAGATTCGCGAGACGATTATCGGGCAGGTCGCTAAGCACGGCGGTCACTTGGCGTCTAGCTTGGGCGTTGTCGAGCTTACGCTCGCCTTGCATTACGTTTTTGACACCCCCGACGATAAGCTTGTTTGGGACGTGGGCCACCAGGCATACGTACACAAGCTGATTACCGGCCGCTACGAGAAGTTCGGCACGCTGCGCCAGAAGGGCGGCATTTCCGGGTTCCTGAAACGCAACGAGAGTGAGTACGACTGTTTTGGTGCGGGGCATGCCTCCACCTCGATTTCTGCAGCCCTCGGCTTTGCCGCCGCGCGTAACCAGCTTGGCCGCAAGAACAATGTGGTTGCTATCATCGGCGATGGTTCCATGACGGGTGGCATGGCCTACGAGGCCATCAACAACGTGGGTATTTCCAAGCACAACATGACCATCATCCTGAATGACAACAGGATGAGCATCGCTCCGAACGTCGGTGAATTCAGCAAGTACCTGAACCGCATTATTTCGGACCCGGTCTACAACAAGATGCGTAGCGACCTGGACCGCCTGATGACCAGGCTTCCCGGTGTGCTCGGCCTGCGTTTCCGCGACCTGTTCCTGCAGGCGGAAAAAGCCGCTAAGATGGTCGTGAAGCCCGGCCGTTTCTTCGAGGATTTGGGCATCCGCTATTTTGGCCCGGTCGACGGCCATGACATCAACGAACTTATCATGCTCCTCAAGCGTGTCAAGGTGCAGCCGGGGCCGTGCCTCGTGCATATTTTGACCGAGAAGGGGCGCGGGCTCGATGCTGCCGTGAAGAACCCGACCAAGTGGCACGGTACCGGTCCGTTCGATCCAGAAAGCGGACTTCCGCTCCATCCGGGCAACATGAACCCGTCCCTCACGAGCGTGTTTGGCAAGACTTTGCTCGAACTCGCGAAGAAGGACGAACGCATCATGGGCATCACGGCTGCCATGCCGACGGGTTGCGGAATGGACATTGTCGCTTCCGAACTCCCGGACCGCGTCGTGGACGTGGGCATAGCCGAAGAACATGCCGTGACTTTTGCCGCAGGCCTTGCCTGTGACGGTATCATTCCTGTCGTAGCGATCTACTCGTCGTTCATGCAGCGCGCTTACGACCAGATGATGCACGATGTGGCTTTACAGAATTTGCACGTGGTGTTCGTGCTTGACCGTGCGGGCCTTGTAGGCGCCGACGGCCCCACGCACCATGGCGCCTTCGACCTCACCTTCATGCGTTCCGTTCCTGGCCTGACCATTATGGCGCCGTCGAACGAGAACGAACTGCGCGACATGGTTGTCGCCTCTATTGGCATGAAGGGCCCGGTGGCTATCCGCTACCCGCGCGGGGTCTCTCTCGAAAAAGAACTCAAGCCTGCAACGGGCGAGTTCGACTACGTACTGCCCAAGGTGCTGGAACAGGGTTCCGATATCCTGTTGCTCGGTGCCGGCTTTATGACGAACGAACTGAAGCGCACTGCCGAAGTGTTGCGTGAAAAGGGCTACAACCCCACGCTGGTGGATGCCCGCATCATCAAGCCGCTGGATACGGAGTGCTACAGGAATCTTTTGGAGTCGCACAAGGTCATCGTGACGCTCGAAGACAATACCCTCGTGGGTGGTTATGGTTCTGCTATTGCGGAGCTCCTCGCCGACTTCGGGCTTACCGACAAGAAGCTGCTCCGCTTTGGGCTTCCGGACAAGTTTGTGGAACAGGGTGAAATCAAAGAACTGTATAAGATGTTGGAAATCGATGGCGAGTCTGTCGCCAAACGGATAATGGAAAAACTATGAGCGAAGAAATCAACCAGCCGAAGCGCACTTTGAAGACCGCTCTCAACCGGAAGTTCGGTGTGAGCGAAGTGCAAGACCGTGAACGCCGTGGACGTCGTGACGACGATGCCCGTGGTGGTCGCAAGCCTTTCCGCGCCCGCGGGGAATCCGAACAGCGCGAAGACCGCCGTTTCCGTGACCGCGAGGACCGCCCGTCCCGCGACCGCGAAGGCCGTGAAGGTCGCGAAGACCGTCCGTGGAACCGCGACCGTCGCCCGCGCCGTTTTGACGACCGTCGTGGCGGTGACCGTTCCTCGTTTGGCCGTGGTGGTCGCGGTGGCCGTGGTGCCGACCGTGGCGCCGCTCCGGTTTATCGCCAGCGCCCCGAACAGAAGGAAGCCGTCTTTGACGAGAATCTGGACGAGCAGGCACTCGAAGCCCGTTCCGCACAGGTGGAGGCTATCGAGGATCCGGTTTCCAATCCGCCTTGGTTCAAGAAGCTCATTGCCCTCACGACCGAAAAGGGCCGCGAACGCGAAGGTCACTTCCTTGGTGAAGGCGTGCATGTCGTGGACGAACTCGTGAGCCATCACCGCGAAATCGTTATCGCGGTCTACGTGGTCGAAGGTTTCAGCGACGAGAACCTGATTGAAAAGATTAACGAGGCCGAAGTCAACCTGCATGTGCTCACCGAAGAACAGATGAAGCGTCTGTCTTCTACCGTGACAACGCAGGGGATTATCGCCCACTGCCGTTGCGCAAGCAACAAGCCCAACTACGAACAGAGCCGCAGCGTGCTCACGCTTGTGGATGCCGTGCAAGACCCGGGTAACCTGGGAACGCTCTTCCGCACGAGCCTCGGTTTCGGCTCCAACGGCATGGTGCTTGGCCGTGGCACGGTGAACCCGTTCAACCCGAAGGTGGTGCGCGGTTCGTCGGGCACGTTCCTGCGCGTTCCGTTTGAATACGACGTGGACTTGGTTGAACATATCAACTTCCTCCGCAGCAAGGGTTACACCATCATCGCTTCTGATTTGCATGCAAGGCAGAGCCTCGGGGAAATTCCCGCCCGCAAGCTGCGCAAGATGGCGTTCCTGGTGGGTAACGAAGGTGCCGGCACGAACCAGTACCTGATTGAACTTGCCGACGAGACGGTGAAGATTCCGATGAGCAGCGAACTCGAATCCTTGAACGTTGCTGTCGCTCATGGTATTCTCTCTTACGAAGCCGCGAAGATTCAAGAGGAACTCAAGTAATGACTTGCTTCTACGACCGTCTTGAACAACGTATCGCCGCATGTGGCAACCCGGTGTGCATGGGCATGGACCCTGTGCTCAAGCTGATTCCGCTTGAGGGCACTCCGGAAGACAAGATCAAGCGTTTCTATTCCGACATCCTGGAATGTTGCGCCAAGCGCAATGTGTTCCCTGCTGTGGTGAAGCCGAACAGCGCTTACTATGAGTGCGTGAGTGTGCAGGCTATGCTTGTGCTCCAGCAGCTGATTGCCGACTATAGGAGTGCAGGTATCCCGGTGATTCTCGACGCGAAGAGGGGCGACATCGGAAAGTCGAGCGCGGCCTACGCGAATGCCGCGTACGACGTGTACGGCGCCGATGCCGTGACGGTTTCTCCGTGGATGGGAACAGATTCGGTATCGCCTTTTATTCGTGAAAACAGCGAGAACGGCGCCTACGTCTTGTTGCGTACGAGCAACAAGGGCGCGCACGACTTTCAGGACATGAATGTCCTGCGCGGGGATGACCCGCGCGATGTCGCCAGTGCCTTCTATTCCGTTGCAGACAAGATTGTGGAATGGGACGATGGCAAGGGCTACCTTGGCGCTGTCGTGGGTGCGACTCACCCCGAAGAACTTGAACAGATTACGGCGTACTGTGTTGCCAAAAAGCACGAAATCCCGTTCCTGATTCCTGGCGTGTCCATTCCTGGCGTGCCCGGCGGGCAGGGCGGTGACGCAAAGACCGTGCTTAACGCTATTGCCAATGGTGGCGGCAAGCGTAAGTTCCATGTGCTGAATTCCAGCAGTGGCCTGAACTTTGCCTGGCAGCGCAACAATACACCTGCAAACTTCGCCAACGATTGCGTTGACGCTTTGGAGCGCTTGGCTGACAGCTTGCGCTAAAGGGTGGGCAATCGATGCGCTACTTGGTCACGCTGATTCTTTCGATCTTGGCTATCGTGGTGGCGTTCCATTATGCGCGTCCGCTACCCAATACCCAGTTTGATGAATCGTTCATCCCCAAGGCGAATTACGTTCGCTATGTTGCCGCCGGGAATAATTCTTCGGTGGCGGGGCTGTTCTGGATCAAGGCGCTTACCAACTTGGGCGAGAGCTACTTGACGGGGACCGAATTTGCGTACCTCGGCCATATTGCCGACCTCTGTACAGATTTGGATAGCATGTTCTATACGCCGTACTATGTGGTTGGCGGTATCAGCGCCATGGATGCTCCCGATACCTCGGATTTCAATGTGTTCCGTCGTGGCGTGCGCGTGTACCCGGATGACTGGAGGCTTGCTCTCTATTTTGCCTTGCGCCTTGCTAATGGCCCGCACCCGGACAAGAAGGCTGCTGCCGACGTGATGCGCCCGTTTTTCGACAGCCCGGACACGACAATTCCTCCGCACATTCGCACCATATACAGGACGTTCGAATTGGATACCATGCAGACGGAAATGGCGGTCGCGACGATTATCGAAGATGCGATGCAACCTCGCTACAAGGCGTTCCTCGAGAGTCTGAGCAACAAGATGTTCCGCATGTTGGGGCTACGCGCTTTGCCGACCATGGAAGAAAAGGACCGGGTGAAGGAAATCATCAAGGACATCATCCAGAAGGTGGCCGATGGCAACTTGCATCCGCAACAGGCGTTTGGCTTGTGCATGTCGATGAAGTACAAACCGCCCGTAGAACCTCCCGCTGCCGATTCAACAGCAACTGATAGCGCCAATGTCGCGGCTGTTGCCGATAGCGCCAAGGCCGTGACATCTGCTGATTCAACGGCCCGCGATTCGTCCGCTGTTCCTGCGAGCGCTTCCAACTGATTGCATAAAACAGTGCATACAAACTAGCCGTCCAGAATTTCGGGACGGCTTGAATTTTTTATAGCAGGATTTTTTGCGAAATTATTTTGTGCTGCGTTTGGCGTTGTTGGGTAGTCCCATCAACTCAAATGCGTTTTTGCTGCGTAGGAAGTAGTCTTTCGCGAGTTCAGCGTTCTTCTTTTCGGCGAGTAGCCCGCGGTAGTACAGGATGGTGGCTGTCATGTGCGGACGGTTCCCCTGGATGGTACGGGATTCAGCAACTTGGTAGAGCGAATCCGCATTGGCCTGCGCATTCAGGTCGGCGATGCGGGCCTCGGTCCAAGCGTAGATACCGCTGCTTTTCTTGACGCGCTTCCCAAGCATTTTCAGTGATTCTTGCGCTTCTTCCATCTTGTGGACGGCACCTTGTGCAATGGCACATTCGGAATAGAATGTTGCCTGCACTCCGTCTGAAGTCTTCTTCAGGCTGTCTACATTTTGCTCGCTGCAAAGTTTTACGGCATCCGCATATTTTTCGTGAGCGTTGCTCAAGGCAATTTTAACTTGGTTGTAAAGGACAGAAGTCTGGTTGTCCAAGGCTCCCTTGCGTACGATAGATACAAGAGAATCTGCTAGCGCAAGGTCGAGGCTCAATGTGCGGATGTGCGCCATCGAGAGCAGTATGCGCGCTTCGGACAAAAGGTCCGCTTCTTTGCGGCTGGCGAGGAGCGCACGTTCAAGCTGGCTGTAGCTGCGTGCGAATTTCCCGTTCTCCAGGGATTTCTGCGCGCGGTACGAAAGCTCTCCGGATTCCGATGCCATTGCGGCTGTGCCGAGGGCGAGCGCCAGTGCTATGATGTGCTTGCACTTTACCATAGCGTCTCCACCATGAAGGGTACGGTGTCTTTGCTCGGGATGGACCTGCGGATGAGCCATATCTTCGACATGCCGGTCATGAGGTCGTCGGCGTTTTCAAGAGTTTCTTCGGACGAGGAGATGAAGTCTGTGAGGCTGGTGCTCACGTTGCCGATGTTGTCGACCATGCCGTCTACACGCCCGACTGTCGTATCCAGCTTGCTCAGGAGCGTGTTCACGTGGCCCGGAACATCCTTGAGGTTGTCGACCATGCCAGATACATTGTCCACCATTCCCGAGACGTTTGTGGCGATTGTATCCACTTTGTTGAGTAGCGTGGGCACGTCGTTCTGCAAAGTATCCATGAGCTTTGAAGCCTTGTTGAGGGCGTTCATGCCGGTATAGGTAATCTCGTCGATTCGGTTGAGCTGGCGGTTCAGGTTGTCGTACAGCAGGCGGCTGCCAAAGAGGGCGCCCACGGTGGTTCCTGTATCCATGGCCATGCCGAGGAGCGTGTCGGCCGCATCGATAAGCCTGTTCACGCGGCCCAAAAGTTCGTTTGCGGTTTCAAGAACGGTTTCGATGTCCTGAGCCTTGCCGGGCGGGAGGTAGTCGCCGTCTTGCAATACGCGCCCCTTGCCACGCCTCACATCGATGTTGATGACACGCGCGGAGATGACGTTCTGGTCGCGGATGGCGAACACTTCGGCGCTGTCGGTAATCCAGTTCTGGAATTCCTTGCGGATGGTGAATTCCATGCTCACGCCGTTTGCGATGATGGTCATGTTCGAAATCTGGCCGATGTCGACACCGCTAATCTGCACGCGGGTGCCGGGTCTTAAGCCGAGTGCCTTGTCGAAGGTACTGTGGAGCTTGTATTCCTCGATGCCGACCATGCCTGTCGAAAAAATCTTTGCATAAAGGACAATGCCGAAAATCATGACAGCAACGGTGAAAAGCACTCCGACCAGTAGTCCGGAGATTTCCATCCAGTTGATCTGTTTCAACGGCTTGAACTGCATATTCAGGAATATATAAATTTTTACATGGCTTGCTCGAAAAGAAATTCGGCGACCTGCATTTCGGATAAAGAATCCGGACATCGAGGTTTTATGGAATATTTTGACTTTTTGAACGAATCGGTTTCTCCCTGGCATACTGTGGAGTGCTTGCGACAAGTGTTTGTTTCTGCCGGTTTTGAAGAAATGCAGTTGTTAAATGGGGCAACAGCGAAGCTCGGAGCGGCTTACATGTTTGTCCGGGGAGCGGCTGTGGTCGCCCTCAGGGTGCCGCTACAGGTAAACAAAAGCACCAGGTTCAGGATTGTCCTGGCCCATACAGATTTCCCGGCACTCAAGATTTCACCGAATCCGGATCGCACGGCGGCGGGAGCCTCTACGCTCCATGCCGAGGTGTACGGCTCTCCCATCTATTCGACCTGGCTCGACCGCGACCTAGGTTATGCGGGGGTGCTTGCCTATGAGAAAGACGGGAACGTGCAGACAAAGCTCGTGCGCGGCAACAAACTGTTCCGCATCCCAAGCCTAGCGGTTCATTTGAACCGGGGCGTGAACCAGGACGGGACGAAGGTGGACCCGCAGGCGGACTTCAACGCCCTGTGGCAGGCTGCCACAGCGGACGGCAAGGCGTCCGCGTTCGCCGATGCTCTGCAAGGCGAACTGGGCGTTGCCGGCAGGCTCCTCGACTTTGATATTCAGCTCTTCGACGCGCAGCCGGCATCTTTTGGCGGCTTCAACGACGAGTGGATTTATTCGGGCAGGCTCGACAACTTGGGGAGTTGCCATGCTGTGGCGAAAGCTTTGGCAAGTGCGAGCGCCCCCGCCAATGATTTTTGCGTGGCGTGCTTCTGCAACAACGAAGAAATCGGGAGCGAAACACGCGAAGGTGCTTGCGGGAATTTCTTACGCAGCGTTTTGGAATGTGTTTGGAACGCCGTTGGCGGCAATTTGGGTAATGCTAGTTTGTCTGCAATTCTCGGAGAATCCTTCGCGCTTTCTGTTGATGCGGCTCATGCCGTACACCCGAACCATCCCGAAAAGCACGAAGCGAACCATTCTCCGGTGCTGGGCGGCGGCATTGTCCTCAAGACGAATGCACAAAAGCGCTATGCGAGCGATGCTGTGTCGTCGGCCCGTCTCCGCCTGCTGTGCGAACAAGCTAATGTACCCTGCCAGACGTTCGTGATGCGCAACGACATGCCCTGCGGCTCTACTGTGGGCCCCGCGATTTCTGCAAGTCTCGGAATCCCGACGGTGGACATTGGCGAACCCATGCTGAGTATGCACAGTATCCGCGAAATGACGGCCGTCAAGGACCACGAAAGCATGGTGCGGCTCGTTGCTGAATTCTTCCGCTGAGTTTAAAAAAGACTCCCTGCCGAAGTTTTATATATTTGGAACCATGAGAAAATCTACGAATTTGAGAACGTTTATCCTTTGGGGATTTATTTGCGTTATAGCGAATTTGTTCTGCACTCTTTCGGCTCCTTACGATGGTGACCAAAGTTTTTGGGTGGGTTGGGTCCAATCGCTGATTGACGGCGGCCTCGGCAATTTCCGTGGCAATTATCCTCCGCTCTATGTTTTCTGGCTCTGGGTTGTCGCGCAGATTCACGCCATTTTTGGAATCGTTGTCGCGAAGACTTTCCTCCTCAAGTTCCTTTGCTTGTGGCCGGTGTATTTCGCGCACTTGTTCCTTGTAGATTTCTCCTGCCGCATTGTAGACCGCTACAATCTCCCGCGCTGGCAGCAGAACCTCGTGATTGCCTTTGTCGCGCTGAACCCCGCCATTCTCCTCGGCGGCCCGATGTGGGGCCAGGTGGACCTCGTCCCTGTCGCGCTCGCGCTTTCGTCGCTGTACTGCATCTATTTTCGCCGCACGACCATGCTTGCGGCCCCGCTGTATGTGTTGTCGCTGCTCGCAAAGTTCCAGATGATTCTCTTCTTGCCGGTGTTCGGCGGGCTTTTCATCAAGAACTGGCGCCGTTCTTGGAAAGGCCTCCCGTTTGCCGTCGTGGCGGTGGTGCTCGTCTTCTTGCCGTTCTTCCTGGGCGATAATCTCGGGGGCATGCTGCGTCGCGCCTATATCGATACGACTTCGCAGTACCCGTTTGCCACGTACAATGCGGCGAACCTCTGGATGCTCACGGTGGGCAATGTCTCGCCCGACGCAAATCCGTTTTTTGGACTGTCCAAGGATGGTTTGTTCTTCTGGCTTTGCCCCTCTTACGTGGGCAAGGCGCTGTTTGTCCTTTTCTCCATCTTTACGTTGATTGCTTCTATCCGTTGCAAGTCGCTGCGTCGCGTATTTGAACTGGCCACGTGGAATGCTGCCGCATTCTTCGTTTTGCTGCCGGGCATGCACGAACGCTACATCCTGTACGCCATCCCCGTTGCCGTCATCTGGTTCGTGCTGGATTGGCGCAAGTCCCTCGTGTGGGTGATGCTGTTGACAGCGGTCGCCTCTTGCAACGTGAGCATCTTGTGCGACGGGTTCCATGGAGGCAATGCCTGGGCGTGGCTCTCGGCGTTTGCCGTGCTGACGATGGCGGGGGGTATGTTCTACCTCTTCTTGCCGAAGGTGTTTGCGAAGGTTGTTTCGCTTGCCGCCTTGGTCAAGATTCCGCGCTTTGTGCCGTATTGTTTCCTTGGCGTGTGCCTGCTGGTGGATGGCGCTTATCATATCAACTCGCTTGCTCCTGTCAAAATTAAGCAGGCCGACAACGAGATTATTTTAAGCGGAATAAAGTTCGATAGCTTTAATCAGAATTACAAAGTGCCCATGATGAACAAGTCCGTAGAAAATGCTCCGCTCAAAGTTGGCGGCAGGCAGTACAAGTACGGGATTGGCACCCATGCGCCTTCGAGCATCGTCTACCTTTTGCCGTCCGATGTCGATTCGTTCTTCGTGTCTGTCGGCGTCGACGACGAGGTCTACGACAATGGCGAAGTCGTCTTCCGCATTTATGGCGACGAAAATCTCCTTTGGCAGAGCGGCCCTGTAAGGGGTAGCGCAAAGGCTCCTGTGTCGGCTGCGGTATCGGTCGAGGGAATCAAGATTCTCCGGCTCGAGACAGATCCGCGCGGCCCCGATTCCTACGACCATGCGGACTGGCTGTCACCTATTGTCAAGCTGAAAAAGTAGGCTGTGCCCGTGAAATTGCGTATTGCCGATGTCGCCCGCCTTGTACGGAATGTCCCCGCAGAAATCTATCTGTTCTGGCTGTTCCTTGCCGTGGGCGTTTTCGCGCGCTGTTTCATGTTTACGGGTGTTCCCGCCGACATCAACCAGGACGAGGCCTTTGCCGGTTACAACGCTTACACGCTCTTGACGACGGCGCGGGATTCCTTCGGGTTCCGCATGCCTGTGTACCTCACCGCCTGGGGCTCCGGCATGAACGCGCTTGAGTCTTACCTGATGGTGCCCTTTGTGGCGCTTTTCGGTCTCAAGGTTTGGGTTATCCGCTTGCCCATGCTGCTGGCCGGCATCTTCTCGCTGGTGGCTATATATAAACTTGTGAAAATGTACGTGGGTGCCCGCCAGGCGCTTGCCGTGCTGTTCGTGCTTGCCATCGCTCCGTGGCACATAATGCTGTCGCGCTGGGGGCTTGAATCGAATCTTGCTCCCGCTTTTGTGCTGTTCGGGATTTACTTTTTTGCGAAGGGTGTCGAACGCCCGAAATTCCTGGTGCTCTCGGCGCTGTTCTACGGGCTCTCGCTTTACGCCTACGCGACAATCTGGGCCGTGGTCCCGTTCATGATTCTTTTGCAGGTGGCCTACCTGTTCTGGATTCGCAAGTTGCGCAACTGCCGTTACACTTGGATTGCCCTTGCCGTCCTTTTGGTGCTTGCCGTTCCGCTTTTGCTGTTCATGTTGGTGAACCAGGGCCGTATGGATGCCATTTCGCTCCCGTTCCTGAGCATCCCCAAGTTGCTGTATTTCCGCGATAGCGAAATCTCGTTCGAGAAAATCCCGGAGAATATCGGCAACCTCTTCAGCATCCTTACGCTGCAAAGCGATGGCCTGCCGTGGAACTTTACGGAGAAATTCGGAATCTTCTACCCCATATCTATCCCGTTCTTCTTTGTGGGGCTTTTGTGGAGTATCGAGGGCGCTTGGAAGGGGCTCAGGGCCCGCATTGCGACGCTTGACTTTTTCATGCTCGTATGGCTCGCCGCCGGTTTTGCCATCGGCATCCTCATCAACGTGAATATCAACCGCGTGAACCTGCTCTTTATCCCGATGCTCGTGATGATCGCCCGTGGACTTTATGTTGTATTCAACTATTTGAACCCGAAGGCGCTCGCGATACCCCTTGTCGTGTACGTGTGCATGTTCGTCTCGTTCGAGAATCACTACTTTACCGATTACCGGAACAGCATTGCCTGGAATTTCTGCCGCGGAATCGAAGACGCCATGACATTCGTGGAAACCGAGCTGGAAGACGCCTCCGTCGTGAACGTGGATCGTGGCGTGAGCTGGCCGCGCGTTCTCTTCTTTGCGAAGCCGGAACTCAGCGATTTCTTGCAGACCGTGGGCTACACGAACTATCCCGCCGCCTTCCTCGACGCTTCCCGTTTCGGGCGCTACCACTTTTACTTTGACAAGAACCGCGTGGACGGCTCGTCGGTCTATCTCCTGAACAACGATTCCGGCTCCCGCTATGCCCTAGAAAACGCCGGGTACGAAATCCGCGAATTTGAGCACTATCTGGTCGGTTATCCGAAAAAATAAGTTATTGTTAAAAATCTCAAAAAAAAGCCAATTTTTAAAATTGTAACGAATTATGTAATTATTTTGACAACATAAAGTTGTTGTTTTTTTGATATGGCCATGTTATATTCAAATTAGTCTGTCGATAAATTGGAGTTGAAAAATAGACAGACAACCTGTATCCAAGGAGAATTGAATGAAAAAAGGCCTTTTTGTCTTGTTCATTTTGGCTTGTATGGCATGGTCCAGCGAGTCTATTCGCGTAGAAGTAAAGGACGAACAACCTACTAACGTTCAAATGTTGGGATTGCGACTGCGAATTATCAACAATTCGGGCCAGCAATACAACGGGATTCAGGTCAAGTATTATTTGAAAAAGCAGGCGACAGACAATCTTGTGATAGAGCCTTACTATATGGGTAATCTGTCCGTGCAATTAGAAGAAGTTGACGAAATAACTGCTGTACTGAAGGTCAACGTTCCCGTTCTCGGTACAGGGAGTACCCCTGATGCGACCGGTATTAGTGTTGGAATCCGTCGTTCGGGTTGGGGGTCTATCCATAAAGAAAACATGCCTGGGTGTCCTGGCGCTGACTTTGCAGAAGCAGCAAGCTATGGCGTGTATTCGGGAGATAACCTGATTGCGGGTAACCTACCGTCAGAAGGGGCACTGAAACTCCGTTTTGTCGGTTTGCGGCCCGAAACGGCAAATTCTGCATCTCCTTGGGTTCAACTTCAGAACTATGGCGATTCTGCGGTTTCTTTGAACGGGGTGAAAATCAAGGATGCTTCCGGTAATTTACATTCGCTGGATAATTTGACGCTGGGCGCCAAGGCGACTTTGCGCGTCTGCAATGGTTCTGTTTCAAATTGCGCTCAAGACAGCGTTGTAAAGAGCATTTCGGGGCTGCCTTTCGGGAAAGTGGGCGAATTCGTTCTGCTTCGGGGTTCTGTGCCGCTAGATTACATTGCTTGGGGTGAACGTGGCAATTATGCAGATTCTCTTGAAATCGAGAACATGGTGATTAATCCGAATAATTTCTTTAAGACATCGGAAGATCCCGTTTTTGGACCTGTTTCTATCTATCATAAGGGCGATTTTTTCCGAGTGGTCATCAAGGATGGTACCGATTCCATTGTCAGCTGGAATAAATTCCGCGAAAATATGGTTGAGGCACCGCTTACGCAATTCCCATTTGCCGAACCATTCACTCTTAGCGAGGGGGGGGCCGTATACAAACATGTTGGGGAAGCGACCGTACTCTCTTGGATTCCTGTAGCTGGAGCTAAGTCCTACTCGGCCATCGTTAGGGACGCTGCTGATGGGAGTATTGTGTACCACGAAGTTACAGACAGAACAAGTGCTTCGGTGGTGTTGGGGCCAAAAGAATACATGTGGATTGTGTATCCCAATGTTTCTGATGCGGAATTGGATGAATATGGGCATACATCGCAAAATCCCAATATTCCCTTGAATTATTACGGTAAATTTAAGGTGTATGTGTTGAACAATTTCCGTGAGCCGATACATGATTTGCATGTTGATCCGCTTGCGGCGCGAAAAGACTCGTATATGCTTGACCTTAAATGGGGTGAACGTAGTATTGAAGCAGATTGGGATAGACCGCACAACACTTCGGGATATATAGATGAATTCGGCAACCGTCGTTTTACAGACCCCAAACATTATGATTACGACAATGAAGAAAGCCAGCGATGCTGGGCTGTTGTTGTGACCGAATTAAATCATTTTTATGGTGGAAATCTGACGCAGGATGAGATAAAATATCAAGCCAAGCAGTTTTTATATTCCGACCATATTCTAGACGCTTTCCCGCATGATTTCAATGGAGGACAAGGAAATCCTGAAGATGTTCTCTATTGGGCGTTGAATATAGATTCAGATGATTTGAAAACTTCCTTTGGCTGGTCTTATAAGTATAGTCCTGGCTATGCAGCGTTTCCTGGTGGGGAAGCAAATCTGACAGATCAGGAGGTGATCGCAGCTTTGGACTCTGGATATCCAGTAATTGTTTGGTTAGTAACTCTTACGATGTCTCATTTTATGTTGATAGATGCTGTCATGGAAGTTGAAGGAGAACCTTACGGCCTGCCTGATCAAAAGTTGTATGTTTATCGCTACCATAATGTAGATAATAATGGAACTATTTCGTGGGAACCGCTTTATCCCAATTTGGTGCAGCAGTATTACATTGTGAAAGATCCACGTGAACTAGGAAATAATAGGACTGTAAGAATGTCGGAACTTTATGACGATAAAGATAGTAACCACGTCATGGATTTAAACGAAGTCTATGATGCGGATAAAGATGGACTTCTTGATTTTGACGAATACAATCGGTTTACCACATATCATGAAAATCGTCTTTATGATACGAATCAAGACGGGAAGCTTGATTATGAAGAATACCGCCGGTTTGCTGCAGCCGAGAAGGAAGTAAACGCTGATTATGACGGAGATGGCATTAATGATAAAACAGAAATTATGTCTTACACGATTCGGGAACCGTATCCAGAGTCAAATTGGTATGGTAATAACTTTGGCGTGACGACAGAATTTTATACGGATATTGATGGTGATGGATGGCGAGCAGAGAAGGACCCTGATTCCGATGGAGACGGAAAGGGTGACGGAGAAGAAGATGTAAACGCTAATGGTATAAAAGACGATGGTGAAACAGATGTTTATATCATGGATAACAACCAAGTACCATCAATAACGCTTTATGCTTTGTCCGAATTAAATTACAACGATGGTGTCGTTTGCCATAATAGTAATACAACTACACATTATTGTAATGTTGCCGCTGCTGCGGTTGCGTTAAATGGAGAATACTCTGCTAAAGTGGGTGCCCGTTCAACTGTTGGCGATATATATTCAAAGGGCAAAGTTCTCCTTCGGAGTAACACCCGTGTGAAGGGGAATGTCGTCCTTGCAGAGCCGTCTAATATAGATGACATTTATTTGCAAAATGGTTCAACTATCGATGGCAAAATTACAGAAATGTTGTTAGATAAATGGGAAGACAAGTACCTGCTGAGGAATTATGATCTAGAGGATTTCTCCGTTCCTTCTAATCATGAATTGATTGTTCGGAATGGGGAAGTTGATGTATTAAATTCTGATTCCTATTCTTTTGTGAAAGTTGAGGCTGGTGGAACGCTCATTATCCCGTCTGGAACGGTTTATATCGGCACGATGCAATTAGATCCTCGGTCAAAAGTCAGGTTCGCTATGCCGGGTCAAGAGACTACGATTCATGTAAAAGATGATTTCACATGGAGAGCGACGACACTTAATAATGCTGAGGAATACGATATCATTGCACTGGGCTTTAAATTAGTCCTACACGCTTCTGGAAAGAGAATGTTTATCGATGATATGATGGCAGGGAATATTGTTGCTCCGTACTCGGAAGTGGTTATAGCTCAGTCAAGAAAGTTGTTCTATGGAATGATTTTTGCAGATAAAATCTCTGTGCACCAGTATGCTGAAATATATCACGTTAATTTTGACCCGATTCCAAATAGGCCTTATTTTATAAGCATGGGTGGAATATGAAAAAGATTGCCTTAGCATTCTTTGTATACTTTTGCATGACAGTTCAATTGTATGCAGAAGAATGCGAAGTGCACCATTACATGGAACTTGGGATTGAATATCCGGCAACGGAATTCAATCTCTTCGACGAATTTCGGTTGGATTTATCGAAGTTGTCGCAACTTGACCCGCCGGTGAAAAATTTCAGTTCAGATTCCGTTTATAGAGCCTACATAGCGCCTTCGGATTCGACGATTATGATTTTTCTTGCCGAAGATCGGGTAACTTTCTTTAGATTGTGTTCGTCGAAAGAAGAGTGTAATAGTTTGTATCATGCATATTATATAGATAGCCTGATTGTTGAAGAATTCCACAGGCTACAGTCGGCAGGCATTCTCCCAGGATCCGCAACAGAAGCAGATTCGATGATTCGCCATGCCATACAGATGATAAAAAGTGACTTGCCTCCTGTAGATAATATTTCGCTTGCTGCTGGTGTTTACAACCCTTACAAGTCTAATGGAGATACGGATAAGGGAAAATTTGTAATGTTGGTTACTTCACTTTGCGATTATGAAAAAAATGAAAGTATCCACAGTTTCTGCGGCCTTGTTGACTCGGTGCGTCAATGCCCCGAATTATTCCAGGAAGAAGCTCCGCTGTCCTTGAAATCTCCCGTGCCGCAGGTCCCTATACAGGGAATGCAGTTCCGTGCGTTCGACCTGAACGGCAACCTTATCAGTAGCGGCAAATGGCGCGAGGAGTATGCCGACGAATTCCGCACGCCGACAATCGTGCGATTTGAAAATGGGCTTGCCGTGTCACTGCCCCGCAAGAAAGTTCACTAATCAAAATGCCTCGGTCCAGTCAATTTCTTGACTGGATCTTTTTTTGTTTTTCGACGATATCTGCATATACCACGGCTTGTGTTATATACGTATGAATTTTTAGGATTTCTGTAAAATCTTTTGATTTTGACTTAAAATCGTTGATTTTGTGTTTTGAAAGAGATATATTGTTGTCGAGGTCAAACCTATGAAAGCAATATACGAATATCTTGATTACAGGCGGTACATGCAGGAGTTCTACGAAGAACGCAAGCGTTGTTCCGCCTTCTCGTGGAGGGAGTTCTCGCATTTGGCGGGGTTCTCTTCGTCGAATTACATGAAGTTGGTGTGCGATGGGAAAACCCGCCTTTCCAAGGTGGGCGTGGAACGTGTCGCTATGGCAATGGAACTCGAAGGGTGCGCCAAGGAATACTTTGCCCAGATGGTCGTGTTCGCTGATTCCGGTGACGAGGCAAAAAAGAATGCCGCGTTGAAGAGAATGCGCGAACTTGCGAAGGAGAACAAGGTGCGTACGCTGTCGGCGGATGCCTACGCCTACTTTAGCGAATGGTACAACCCAGTGCTGCGCGAACTCGCTCCCATGAATCCCGGCGCGAAACCGATGGAACTGTCCAAGCTCTGCTACCCGGAAATCAGCGCGACCGAAATCCGGAAGACTCTCGATTTTCTGATCCAGATGGGGTTGCTCAAGAAACACGACGAATACCATTACGAGCAGACCGAGAAGGTTGTGATGGGCGTCGCGGGAATGGTGCCCCCGGCCATGCGCCCCATGCACAGGCAGATGGCCAAGTTGGCGATGGACGCGATAGATAACGTCCCTGTCGAAGATCGCAGCTTCGCGGGCGCCACTATGGGGATTTCTCGCGATACGTACCGCCGTATTGCGTGCGAGGCGGAAAAGTTCAGACAGAAGGTCGTCGCCATCGCGAGTGAAGACAAGCACGGTGAACAAGTTTACAGGTTGAATTTACAATTGTTTCCGCTGACAAGGCGGCAGGAGGAAAATCATGGATAAGAAGAAATATATAGGAATCGTTTTCTCGCTGGCCTTGTTTGCGGCATGTTCTTCGGAAGAGGGTGCCGGCGTGACGACGGAACCGGCTGGCGATCTTGACACTAGACTGTCCGTTTTGCCCGGGGAGCCTACTGCAGAACAAAAAGCCATCATGGATAGCATCCTCAAGACTATGGAATCTGGTGGCGGCGGAACCGTGGAAAACTCCAATCAGGTAAATTTCGATACAAGTAAAGTACATTGTAAAGACTCGACTGGGGAGGTTGCAGTCCATGCTATGAATCCGTCCGTTGAAATTCCTGTGCCGCAAACAGCCCATAATTTCGAGACTTCGGGCGAAGTTTATTATAGCCGGCAGGGATGCAACGTTACCTATTATGAAGCGGAATCTGGCACCCAGATGCTCTTTACCGGAAGTAGCGCGGACTACATGGAAACCAGTCTTTTGTTGACAAAGGACGAGGTCTTGATAGAAAAGGTTGAAAATACCTATTGGTTTGAAGAAGACAAAATAGATTGCGAAGCGGACCTTACGGCGTTCCGGCAGCGTTGTGAGTCGTTGTATGGCGTATTCAGGGATTATAATGATGGAACCGGTTGTAATGACTTTAGGCTCCTCCGGGTCGCCTGCGCTGTGCCTCTGTTCGGTCTGGCCATTACCCCGGAAGTGCTGACGCATGAGGCGGATTACTACTATAAGGCGCGCTGCGATTCCTTGGTGGTGGCAGAGGGCCCACAGTGTTCCATTGTATGCACGAATCCGTTAGAGAATATTTCTCCGAATGACACTGTCGCTAATCCGTTTGACAATATGAAGTGCCAGAAGATTTGCCTCGATATGGAAGGTGAAAACGAGCACTTCAAGGTACAGGACGATGATGACGACACGTTGGGTGCGCAAGGCGGTGAATCCATGTCTTCCGCGTCGATGCCATTCCCTGTGGCTTCGGCCTTGAGGCCCGAGGCCATGAGCTCTGCTTCCATGCAATCGTGCTATACTGTATGCGAAAATAGCTTGGATGGCAAATGCGAAACGGTTTGCCTGGATATGGAAGGCGAAGACGAGTACTTCAATGTGCAAGACGATGAAGAAGACCCGTTCGACGGACAAGGCAGTGAATCCATGTCTTCGGCGTCGATGCCTTTCCCCGTGACTTCCGCCTCAATGCCCGAGGCCATGAGTTCTGCATCAATGCCGTATTGAAGAAAACCTCTATAAAATGGGAAAATAAGTCCGCCCGCCCGGCGGACTTTCTTGTTTTTTGCAACCTAGATTTTGTATATTCTTCGTGTAAAAAAAGATATTACCTGATAGGGTCATTGATGCGATTATTTGTACTACTTGTATGTCTGCTGTCGGTGTGCCTGTGGGCGCGCCCGATTAATGACGGCAATAAATTGTTCAAGAACGGCGACTACGCCGGTGCGCTTGAAAAGTACATGAAGGCCCGCGAGGCTGAACCCGCGAACCCGCTTTTGTTCTACAATATTGGGACATGCCAGTACAGGCTCGGCAATTACGAAGAGGCCAAGAAGGAACTCGAGAGTGCCGTGCGCATGCCGGACAAGAAGATGGCCGCGAAGGCAGCCTACAACTTGGCGAACACGCATTTCCGCATGGGCGAGAAGGCCGCCGAGGGCAGTGAACGCATTGCCGCGTGGCGCGAGTCGGTCGCCTACCTCAAGAAGGCCATCGACCTCGACAATGGTTTCGAGAACGCAAAAAAGAACGTGGAAATTGTGCAGCGCAAGCTGAAAGAAGAACTCGACAAGCAAAAGCAGAACCAAGACCAGAATCAGGAAAACGACCAGAAACAGCCGCCGCTTTCCGAGAAAGCGAAGGAAGTTCTGGCGCGGGCGCTCCAGCTCTGCAAAGACGGCAAGTACGCCGAAGGCAAGGAGATGCTCGAGAACCTGATTGCCGAAGACGAGACCGCGGGCCAGCTGAACGGCCACGTGCAGCGCATCGACGACGTCATCGAAATCAAGGCCGGCCGCAAGCCCAAGGCCAAGATTGACGCAAGCAACACCGACAACGACCTGGAGGTAATCTAATGGCTATGAGCTATGAGCACGCTCCCTTCGGTCGCTTCGAGGTACGAGCTATTCAAAATTGTCATTGTGAGACTCAGTCTTGTCATTGCGAGCGTAGCGAAGCAATCTCGTATTCGCTTTTGTTGATTCTTGTTTTGCTGTTATCCGTCGCTGCTTTTGCGGCGCCGAAGTCGGCGAGTGCCTATTACAGCGATGCTGCCTTCCAGTACATCGAGAACCGCCTGCCCAGTGCCGAAATCACCTGCAACGAGGGCCTGCAATACTACCCGAACGACCAGAAGTTGCAAATGCTCCTCGACCGCATCAAGGAGGCCAAGGACGAGCAGAAGAACGAGAACAAGAAGAACGACAAGAACCAGGATAACAACCAGGACCAGAATCAAGATCAGAACCAGGATCAGAATCAGGACCAGGATAAGGACCAGCAGAACCAGGACCAAAACCAGGATCAGCAGGACCAGAACCAGGGAGAAAGTTCTTCGAGCGGAAGTGATGACCAGAACCAGCAAGGCGGCCAGAACGGCGAATCGAGCAGCAGCCAGGGCGGTGAACAGCCCGAACCGCAGCCCGAACAGCCTGAAGAAGGCTCTAGCGACAGCCAGGGCGAGGAGCCCCAGGAACAGCCTGTTCAGATGGGCGAGATGACTCCCGAAGAGGCGGCGCAGCTGTTGAAGGACTTCGACGAACAGAACGGTGAACGCAAGCCCTGGAAACCTCTCCGCGGACAGGCTAGGCCCGCCAAGGACTGGTAAGATCTAGAAGTCTTGACATCGGTCAAAACAAAAGTATATATTACGGATATGGCTAGGTCCCATATCCGTTTTTTTAGCTTGAGGCGCGCCGTGTTGGCGGCCCTGGCGCTTGTGTTTTTGCAGGCGCCGGTTTTTGCTGCTGGACTCGTGAAGTGGGATATCGACACGACTGATGCCATGAAGACGCTTTCCAATTACGATCGCGGATTCTATACGCCGCAGGTTCTGCATTTGAAACCTTCGGGCGGCAAGGCTATCGGGAAACCGTGGGCGAAACTCCTGCACCTGCGTGCCGAGATTTCGGAATTCAGCAGCAATGCGTGGCTGGGTGTCGATTCGGTGAGCGGGGACACGATTCGTGGCAAGAGCCAGGACCTGACCGAAGATGCTTTGAACGTGTTGCAGGAATCGCTCGACAGTATCCGCGCGAACAAGGGCTTTGCCGTCGTGCGCATCTGTTACGACCCTTGGTACAATGGGCGCAGCAACGTGACGCCGGATCACAAGTGGGTGATGCGCCATGTGGAACAGCTCGCTCCCGTGCTTTCGAAAAATACCGACGTGATTGTCGCGCTCGAGATGGGCATGCACGGCGCCTACGGCGAGATGCACAGCGATACGAACATCACCTACGACCGCATTGCCGAGGCGACGAACCTGATGCTGCGCAGCACTCCGCCCGAACTGAAAATCCTCACGCGCACGGGCAACTACTCGGCGAAGGTGCTGGGTTTTGACGACTGGGGCAAGGATTTCTATGTCGGCGGAGAAAAGTTCGAAGAAATCGCGAAGGCCAAGGGCGACACGATGTACCGCGTGGGAATGTTCAACGACGGCTACTTGGGAACGCAATATGATTATGGCACGTGGGGCGCCGACTGCAATACATCCATTTGTCGTGAAGAAGGCGTGGCCTGGCTCGAGAAGTATGGCATCAACACGCCCTATGGCGGCGAGGCGCTTACGACGGCCAAGGATTACCAGGTCATCAATACGCCGGAGTTCCTC
>Ga0310690_10000993_pt1 | contig 53743 bp, 52 predicted proteins | sample AusTroGonzalo_MG_2_FD_207661 | JGI IMG/M metagenome (GOLD analysis project Ga0310690, IMG submission 207661) | Bovine rumen microbial communities from tropical cattle in Woodstock, Queensland, Australia - Gonzalo_04 (v2) (version 2) | ecosystem: Host-associated > Mammals > Digestive system >... | reverse complement strand
TGAAAAATGGCCGGCTGAAATAGAACTGCTCAAAAGTTTTGTCAAACAGGAGGGCTAATGAAACTTCTCGTAACGATCCTTTCGCGTCAGACTGTCGTTCAGGCATCGCTTATCCGTGAAGCTGCTCCCGATGTCATAATTTTTGTCTCGACCGTGATGGCGCAGGAAAACGACTGGCACAAAAACATTCCGGTTTTAGTGAAACGCGCTGACGGCGAAGACATTAAGTATGTTAATGTTTTTATTGAGAAAAATATGAATCTTGGCGAAATCATCGAGATGCTCAAAAGGCGTGTCAGAAGCGTTTTCGACGAATACGGGATCACTGAAATTTACTGCGACGCTTCCTGCGGAAAAGGAATCCACAGGATCGTTTTTGCCGAGTATCTCAAGCGTTTTTCAGAAAAGCAGGATCTCGATTTTTTCCTCGTTTATTTTGATCTCGATACGCGCCAGATCAATAAAATCGCGATAAAGGAGCAGGCTTTCCGCGAATACAAATCCTCGGTTTCGATCGACTGGCACTTGAAGGAGCGTCTCACCCTTTACGGAGCTGAACTTACCGATTTTCTTACGATTTATGACGGCAAGACGAATTATTTCGCAGAAAACTCTGAGCAGTTTGAAGAGCTTTACACCAATCTCTGCAACTCAATGAATCTGCGGGCTTTCTTCTCGTCCTACGACAATATGAAAACGATCATCGACCTCAAAGGGGAGCTTCACGATTTCATGGTGAAAAACTTCCGCGATGAGCAGATCGACAAGTTTTTGCAGAGGATTTTCGGCGTTATGCCTCATCTGCGCCCCGAGATAAATGAGGCAAAAAACGAAATCAGGGTAAAACTCACCGATTTCTTTAACGAAATGAGCCGCAGAAAAGAGCTTCAGACTTTCTCCGATTCTTTCGATTTCAGGACGACTCTTGCAAGCTGCCAGAAAAAATTCAACGCTGAAATGCCCGACGCAGTCATAAGAAAGATCCTTCCACTCGCCGGAGAAGTCGACAAAGCTGACCTCAGAAGCGATGTCCAGCACTTTCTTGACGTTCTTTTTTCCAAAATTTCGGAAAAAACGACTTCTCTTGCTGATGTCAAAAGCATGGATGTCACAGCGGCTGTTTTCAACCGCTTCAAACAGAAATATGTGAAAGAAATCGAGCGCGAAAGTACCCTTAATACTCGCTCGCAAATATCTGTAATTTTTGAAAAAATCATAAGTTATGCCGTATGCCGCGCGATGGAGAAGTATCCGCTTCTCAAGGAGTCGATTGCATCGGTTTTTCAGAACGTGAAACTGAGCGGCAAAGCAAGTTCTCTCATTGAAATTGACACTCTCGTCGTCTTCAAAAACGGCTATCTCCACATTTTGGAGGCGAAAAGCTCACATGTTTCCAACAAAGACCTCAATTCGCGGATCTTGGTCATGAAAAAATATCTCGGCGAAAGCGTCGGAATGGACATAGTCTTCCCCTTCACCGCTCACGACATTCAGATGTTCGTGGAAAAGAACGACCCGTTCATCCGCAAATTCTACAGCAAAGGTCTGAAATCGGCGGCAGGCTGGGGCACATTCTTCGCCACGACCGACAAAACAGTCACCCCGATCGACAGGATCGCCGAAAGACTCCGCGACCTCGCGATGATGTACAGCTGAAATTGATTAACTTGTGAGTTCTACGTGAGATCTGATCATTATCTTGAAAAACATTTCGTATAGTGCGCTGTAGTCCTGATTTTTGTCAGCAAGAGAGAGTGCTTCCAAGTAATCTTTTTTATCTTCGACTTTAATATAAATCGGTAGAAATCCCGCTCTTACAAGTTGAAGATTCATAAAAGCTCTTGCTGTGCGTCCGTTTCCGTCGTTAAACGGGTGAATAACAGTCAATTTGTGATGAATCCTTGCAATGCATTTTATAAATTCACTAGAGGAAAGTTCGTTGTGCCGTTTATTTAAATCATTGATATCTTTGTCTAATTCTGCGATTCCAGCGGTGATGTCACGATAATCTGCAGTTTCAAATTTTGTTCCCATCACCAACGTGTTACTTCTTCTTGCAAGTCCGCCTGTATTAGGATTCGGATAACATGAAAACAGTTTTAAATGAGTTAAATGCAGCTTTTTGCGTTGTTTGTCAGGAGCATATTGTTTTATGCTTTCTTCTGAAATTGATTCATTGATGAAAGTAGAATTGAAGTCATAAGCTATTCTGTAAAGACACGCTTGAAAACTGACTCCGAAAAAATGAGCAATCTGAAGCACGTCGTAAAAATTTATAAAGCCGTCTTTTCTGTTTTGCCTGTAAAAATCTATTTGAGTTTTAAGTTTTGAGCGCGGCATAAGGAGAGAAGAAGCAAATCTGTCAGCAAATTTCTCAATGTCGTTTTTTATGCCGTCAATCGGACAGGATATGAATTTATCAGCATCCTTAAAATGGTGACAAAGTTCATGGGCAGCTGTGAAGCGCTGGCGTGTTATTTGACGCCCGTAATTTATGCCGACAACAGGAATATCGTCTTCGGAATTAGCAGGAATATAAACTCCTTCCAAATTATGACAATTCATGAATTTGAATAAAATACCTTCCCGCTTCATCAAGGCAAAAGGATTTATCGGGTATTCGATTTTCTGATTTTTAAAGACCTCGGAAAGATAATCTGAAGCCATTTTCTCAGGATCTGAGTATTTCCTGAAATCAATTTTAAGAGGCATTGCCGCTTTGTCTCTGTGCTTTTATCTGTTCTTTAAAGCGAATCAAATTCATAATTTCAGCTTGATCTGTCTCGTCAAGACTTTCAAAACTTCGTGCAAACATTACCGCCGGTTGACTCATTTCGTCATCATTCAGAAGATAATCAGCACTGACTCCGAAAAGAATACTCAGCTTTTCCAAATCTTCCGCCATAACTTTGCGGTTGCCGTTTTCCATCTGGGTAAAAGCAGTTCTGTTGATACCGAGGTGTTTTGCCACATATTCCTGTGACAGATTCAGCTGAGTACGCAGTTTTTTAATTTTTTCATTAAGTTTTTTCATCACACCCTCCAAAATCGACTTGCTTGATAATTATAGGTTCAAAAGTTTGAAAAATCAACATTCAAAGTGCGAAAATCGAACATCTAACTTGTAATCGACAGAATCGCCGAAAGACTCCGCGACCTCGCGATGATGTATAGCTGATAATTTTGCTATTGCTTTCAAAAGCACTATGATTGCCCGTTTTTAAGTTTTTTGAACAAATTTTTCGGGAGGTTTTTTCATGAATTTCAACGGCAAAGAGTACAAAAATTTCGTTTCGGCTTTTGATGAGTCGAATCTTTTCACACATTTCGCTCCGAGAAAGACTCCGACCTTCATTCCGCGCGGAAAAAGCAAAATCAGGACGCTTGACGAAGTAGTGGATATGCTTCAGGACGGCGATGTAATCAGCTATCCGCACTACTACAGAACAGGCGACAGAGGCCTTGAGGCGGTTGTCAAAAAACTCCGCGAGCACGGCAAAAGAAACATCGTTCTTTACGGAAACGCGATTTTCGACCACACCGATCCGTGGCTTTATGAAGCGTTTAAAGACGGAATAATTACAGGTATTTACGGAAATATTTACAGAGCTATGGGTAACCATCTTGTTGCCGGTGACCTTCTTCCATGGGTCGGCGTAGGACTCAGCCACGGCAACAGAGTCCGCAAGCTTCAGATGGGCGAAGTTCATGTAAAAATGGCGTTCCTTCCTGTTCCGATGGCAGATATTCACGGAAACGCGAACGGCGTTATGGGAAATCCCGACGAATACTGCGGACCGCTCGGACTGGCTACAGCCGATGCGGAATATGCCGACTACACCTGCCTTATCGCAGGAACGGTTTCGGAAGAGACACTCATTCCGGCTGAAATCACGATGGAACTCACCGATTTCGTCGTTCCGATGGAAAAACCGGGACTTTCAGAAGGAATCGGCTCCGGAACTCTCGATTTCGAGAAGATCCGCTCCAACAAGTTCAACGCCCAGATCGCTGAAAACGTAACCAACATCATGAAGGCGGCAGGCGTCATGAAAGACGGTTTCGCTTTCCAGGTAGGAAGCGGCGCAGGACTTATCGTTCTCGACAACATCAGGCAGTATCTCAAGGAAAACAACATCACGGCGAACTTCGCGATCGGCGGCATAACTTCGATGCATGTCGAAATGCTTGAAGAGGGAACTCTCCGCCATATTTTCCACGGACAGCTCTTCGAACCGAGCGAAAAAGTCATCAAATCGCTTCTCATGAACCCGTTCCATATTCCGATATCCACTGGTTTCTATGCGTCTATCGCAAACAAGGAATGTGCGGTCAATATGCTTGATGTCGCTGTTCTTTCGGCTCTCGAAGTCGACAGAGATTTCAACGTCAACACCGTCTGCGCTTCCGGCAGGATCATCGGCGGGATCGGCGGCGGACAGGATGTCGCGGCGGGAGCAGACCTCACGATCATGTTTGTTCCGCTTGCTACGGGAAAAGACGGAAAAGGTTTCCCGAAGATCGTCGAGAAAGTCTATACCCGCACGACTCCGGGCGAAGTCATCGATGTCGTCGTTACCGAGGATTATGTCTGCGTCAACCCGAAGAGCCGCTCTTCATACAAAGAGGCGATACTCGAAAACGGCAAAAAATACGGCCTCAATATCATTTCGATGGACGAACTTCTCGCGAAATCGAAAGAAAAAGCGGAAAGTTTCGGTGTCATTCCGAAGCCGAAACCTACTACCGACGAGGTCGTTCACGTTATCGAATGGCGTGACGGAACACTTCTCGACACGATCAAAAGGGCAATGCCGAAATAAATTTTGTCTGATATTTTTCGGATCACGTAAATCTTTACTTTCCTTGACTTAAATAAAAAATTTTAATAAATTCCACCGTTTTAATCCTGTTTATTGTGAATTTAATTGGAGTATATATATGAAACTTAAAAGCAAGTTATTGTTTTTATTGATATTTTTTGCGTTCGGCGGACTTTGTGCATCTACGGTTACGGAAACACTCGGTGCGACGGGGACAGTAAATCCGTTCAGCGCAAGAATGTTTGCGGCCGGTGCCGAAGCGACTTATTTCAACCCGGCACTTCTTCCGAAAACGAAAAGAAGTTTCACTCTCAACTTTTTTTACAGCTACCGAAATCTTGACATAACCCTTTTCGACCGTCCTGATTCGCTGAATATTATAGGCGATGTCACCAATGGAACGGGAATTTACGGCGCAAATCAGGTCGGAAAAGATCCTCTTGAAACAAACCTTCCGTACAAAACGCGTCCTACGGCAGATCTTGACGAGAGAGGCAGTGATTCTTCAAAAGAAGGCAGCCTTTACGGCGCTGTCGGCCTTGTTCTCCCGATTTGGAAAGACTACATCGCGCTCGGTCTTTACGGCATGATTCCGGTTACTTCCTTGATGGAGGAACAGTCGTTTTTCGCTGATGAACGTGAGGCTAATTTCTCAAACTCGCTCCACTTTGAGCTTTATGACGACAGAATGACTTCATTCAACCTTTCGCTTGCACTTGCAGGCGGTTATAAGTGGGTTTATGCCGGAGTAGGTGTAAACATCACGGCTGAAGCGAATGTCCAGGCTCCGATTTTTACTCCCGATGCTGGTAAAAACGAAAATAAAATCGGAACTTTCGCCGAAATCAAACCGAAACTTGTTCCCCATTTCGGACTTATCGTAAGACCTTGGGGGCCGATACAACTCGGTTTCACGGCGCATCTTCCGGCAAAAACCGACATTGATGTCGACACAAAAATCACTTTCTGGTATATCGACCGTGAGGCTGAGGCTGAAATCAACAGAAACAGAGTCCATGTCGCTTACGCTTTCCGGCCGCTTGCCCTTTCTCCGTCAATCGCCATTGTTGACTACAAATTCAAGAACGAACTTGAAATGAATATAGGCTTCACCGCAATCTGGCGCCAGTGGTCGAAATACAAAAACCGCTATAACGAAAGTCCGGAATTTAACGTCTACTGGGACAGCAAGATTGTTGAAAAAGATGAAAACGGCAACGTTGCGAAAGTCGGCGGCTGGGCTTCGGAATATGTCAAGAAATACAAATGGAAAGATACGTGGGAATTTACTCTCGGCACAAATTTCAAATACCACGCTATAAAAACAGGTCTTGACCTCGGCTACTTCATGTCGCCTGTTCCCAAGCAGGACGGCAGGACAAACTATGTCGATAACGACAGAATGAGCATCGCGGCCGGTTTCAGCTACACATGGGATCTGCCAGAAAAGATGCAGCTTGAACTCGGCGGCAACTTTCAGGCGCACATAATGCTCGAAAGAACGACGAAAAAGGAGGAAGGCGAGGCAAATTCGGTCGGCAAGGACGGAAAAATCGTTGACGAGTTCCCCGATTCGGTCTGCGACGGATTCGACCCGACGAATTGTCCTAAAGACACTCCTATAGCGGAATCGGAAGGTTTTCAGACAAACAACCCGGGTTATCCGGGATATAAGAGCAGCGGCCAGATTTTCACAGGCGGCTTATGGCTTACACTTTACTTTTAAAGGAGGATAAAATGAAAAAAATTGTAGTAATTTTAGCAGTTTTCGTAATGGCTCTCTTTGTTGTTTCATGCGGCGGCGGCAACGATGAACCGGCTGACAGCGGAGATACAGACACAAACAATGAAAAACCGGCTGACACCGATACCGACACATCGGACAGTGATACAGGTGCAGAAACTCCGGATACGGCAACGGACACAGATCCTGAAACAAACACAGATACAGACCCGGGTGAAAACGAACCTACACAGGAAGAACCGACCGATCCGTCAGATCCGTGTGCGGCAAATCCATGTGAAGCAAATGAAACCTGCATGACTGACACTACGGTGGAAGCAGGTTATGTCTGCAAATGTCAGGAAGGAGATGTCAGAGTCGGCGATACCGTATGTCCGGACAACCCGAAAGGAAAACTTCATCAGAAATGTGAAAACGGCAGCTGGGCCGATATTGAAGGGACATGCATTCTGTGCGATAACGGCGATTATCCGAAAGTATGCGGAACCTATGCACAGAAGATGTGGTTCACTTCGGTATCGAAACTTTACAGCATAGACGGCGCTGAAGGCTGGACAAGAACATACTTCCACATCGTTCAGGAGCAGGAACAGGATAAAGTCCACATCAAGGCTACATACTGCAACATCAAAATCGACAACGACAAAAGCGATTTGCTTGCAATTGTAATGCCCGATTCATTCGCAGAGGCTTTGGGAACAGCCGGCAAAGAATCCGTCATTGTTAAAAATGACGACGGTACTTTCGGATTCAATCAGGACGTTTTCTGGGAAATCCGAGGAATCGATCCTGCATGTTACGGCGAAAATCCGGCAGAATATACTCTTCCGGAAAACAAAGATGATCAGTGTGTTCAGAACTGGGACAACGACAGTCTGCCCGGACTTACCGTCATCGCAAAAGGATCACTCGGCGGAAACGCTTCAATGGGCATGATCGAGAAGTCATCTTCCAAAATTCACACAGGTCTGATTTCTAAAAACGGTCTGCAGATCAACGCTTTGGTTGACTGGACGGACGAGCAGAAAATTCTTGTAGTTGAAGGTGTAAACCAGCTCCTTAAAAGCGGTGCCCAGAATTTGCAGCAGAACAGCTCGAAACAGCCTGGCTTTACCGGTCCTTTCAACTTCATCGAGCAGTTCAAAATTCCGGAAGGAAGCGACTGTAACTACATCGTTACGAATGCGGCTACGATTTTCCCGCCTGATCCCGTAATACTGAAATAAAGGTAATGGTAAAAAATCATTTGACAAACAGCAAATTATTTATACAATATTAAGCCATGAGTGATTTTACGATCAATAAATCAGCTTTTCCTATGCAGCTTGCAAGGCTGGCAGATACGCGGAATATCGCAGAATGCAGAGATGTATTTTTCCGTTTGATGCAGCTTACCGGCATTGATGAAGAGCATATTCAAAAGGCACTGACGATATTCGATGATGTCAGAGCTCTTTATGAAGGGAAATATGAAGGATACAAGGCCTGCGACACCGAATACCACGATTTCAGGCACGTAATCGATGTAACTCTGGCATCGCTGAGAATCACGGATTCTCTGATGCTTAATGGGGAAAAGTTCAATAAAAACAATGTTTTTCTAGTAGGAATCGCAGCGGTTTTCCACGATACCGGCTACATTCCCGAAATCGATGATCCTGTTGCAAACGGCGCTGTCTACACTTCGACTCATGTCAGACGCAGCATGGTTTTTGCAGAAAAATATATGTCGGAAAGAGGATACTCCGTTGATGATATCGAAAAAACCAAGCAGATGATTCTGATTACCGATCTCAGCGTAAAAATCAAAGAAGTAACCTTTATTGATGCCGAGACAGAAAGATTCGCAAAAATCCTCGCTTCAGCAGACCTTATCGGTCAGATGGCCGACAGAATTTATCTTGAAAAACTTCTTTTCCTCTATCGCGAATTCGAAATCGGGCAGATTCCTTATGCATCTGAAGCAGATCTTCTTAATAAAACGATAGGTTTCTGCAAAATCATGGATAACCGTCTTGAACATGACCTTGACGGTGTCAACAAGCATCTTCTGCTCCATTTTAAGAAAAGATACGATATCGACGAAGACCTTTACCGCAAGGGAATGGACAGCAATCTTAAATATCTGACTAAGATTCTTGAAGAACATCCGGGTCATCACAGAGAGTTCCTGAGACGCGACAATATAGTCGAAAAACTTTGATTCTGCCTTTAAAAATAATCTCAATTTTGGAGTTGCTATGAAAAAAATCATTTTTATCTCCCTTACGATTCTGTTTTGCATTGTTTCCTGTACTTCAAAAACCGAAAAATCTGCCGCTGAAACAAAAAAAGAGGCTGCTCAGCCAGCCGAAAAGGCAAAAACGATTCTTGATTATACCGGAATCGAGACTTCCCATTCCGGATTTGCGATGAAAGACGGCCGGAAACTCTATCTCGCACGAAAGGAAAATGCCGCCCAGCTCTATCTTGAGTCTGCTGACGGAAAAGAGACAAAACAGCTCACCTTTCTCAATGACGCGGTTGACGGCTACAAAGTGAGCCCTGACGAATCTCAGCTTATTTTCATATCTTCAAAAGGGGGAAACGAGCAGTATGACTTCTATCTTTACTCTTTTGAAACCGGCAGATACGAGCCGCTTCTTGTTGACGACGCTGTCCGTTACGAAGATCCGACCTGGATAAACGAAAATGAGTTTCTGTTTGCTTCAAACGAAGCCAACGGCAAAGATTTTTACATCTATCACTTTGATATTGCTGCAAAAAAGCGGACTCTTCTAGTCGAAAAAAAAGGATATAACTCAATAACCGACGCCTTGTCGAAAGACGAGTTCCTTTTTTATACTTACGAAAGCAACTTCAAAACCGTTCCGTATCACTTCCATAACGGCAAGGCGCACAAGATCAAAGTAAGCGACGAAAACAAAAAATATATTCCGATCGCCTTTTTCGACGGCGGGATCCTGATGCGCACGAACGAAAAAGACGACATGGAATATCTTGAAATTATTAAAGAAAACTCGAAGACAACTCTTTTTGAGGACAAGTGGGGCGTCGAACTCACCGCTGTTGATAAAACCAACCGCAAATCGGCACTTTTCTGCACGAATGAAGAAGGTTACAGCCGCTGTTTCTACTATCACGACGGCAAAAACGAACCGCTTGATTCCGGCAAATCGCTTGTTTCGGTAAGCGCTTTCAAAAACGGAAAAGCGGTAATAAAAATCTCAAAAGACAGTGAACTTCCAAAGTTACAAGTTGTTGATTTGACTACAAAAAAATCGGAAGTTTTCGGATATTCGAAAGACAACGGAATCGATGTAACGCTTTTTGCAGCGCCAGAACTCAGAAAAGTCGGAAGTTTCGACGGCGAAGAGATCCCATACTTCCTCTATCTCCCGAAAACTGGCAAAGCGCCTTATCCGACGATAGTTTACTTCCACGGCGGTCCCGAAGGTCAGTTCAGACCGGGATTCGCGACTCAGTTCCAGTACTATCTTTCGAAAGGGATCGCCGTTGTCGCTCCTAATGTCCGCGGATCGTCGGGTTACGGCAGAAGATACATGGATCTCGACAACTACAAACTCCGCATGAACGCAGTCAAAGACGGCGGCGCGATACTTGAAGACCTGGTCAAAAGCGGCGTTTCAAAACCGAACAGATTCATTGCAAGCGGCGGAAGTTACGGCGGATTCATGACGGTCGCATCGATGGCACAGTTTGCTGATGACTACATCTGCGGAATCGACAATGTCGGAGTCGTTGATCTCATAAATTTCCTTGAAAATACTTCAAGTTACCGCCGTCATCTGCGCGAAGCCGAGTACGGTCCGCTTACCGACAGGGAGTTTCTGGCTTCGGTTTCACCGACGAATATGGCTGAAAAAATCAACGGCGAACTTTTCGTTTTCCACGGCGCGAATGATCCGAGAGTTCCGGTCAGCGATGCCTACATTCTTATCGACAAACTCAAAAAGGCTGGAAAAAAAGTGCAGAAACATATTTTCGAAGATGAAGGGCACGGCTACCGCAAAAAAGAAAACCGTAATATATACTTTCAGAAAAGTGCAGAGTTCATTGAAAACTGCGTTAAGGAAAAATAATGGATAATATTGGACTTTTTCACGATTTTCTGCTCCACGAGAAACGCTATTCCATAAAAACAGCCGATTCATACTGTCTCGATATAGAGCTTATGCGTCGTTACTTTGCCGAGCTTGACCTCGATCTCACCGAACTGGATAAAGACGATATAAAGGATTATCTGGGAGCGATTTATTCTGAGGTTAAGGCTTCATCGCTCCGCCGCAAGATCGTATCGATAAGACAGTTTTATCTTCTTTTGCACAAACGTAAAATTATTGAAGATAATCCGGCACTTACGCTCACGGGACCGAAAAAGGACGGTGTTCTTCCCGGAGCTTTGACACGCGAAGAAATGGCAAGACTAATCGAATACAACTATCCGCAGAACATCAAAGGTCTTCGTGACAGGGCGATCATCGAAATGCTTTACAGCAGCGGAGTCCGTGTCGGGGAACTCATTTCGCTAAAAATAAAGGACATGGATTTTAAGGGAAAAACCGTCAATGTTCTCGGAAAGGGCAAAAAGGAAAGGCTGCTTCCGGTAACGAGTCAGGCCATTGATTCTATTGAGAATTATCTTCTGAAGCGTCCGACAGGCAAAGAGAAGGATTCGATAATTTTCTGCAATCTCAAAGGTGAACAGCTGACCGAACGCGGCGTGCAGTACATCATCGACACTCTGGCAAGAAACTGCGGAATCTACCGCAGAATCACACCCCACATGCTTCGTCACAGCTTTGCGACTCATTTTTTGGAAAACGGCATGAATCTCAGATATTTGCAGGCTCTTTTGGGTCACAGCAACCTCTCGACGACCGAAATTTACACTCATCTTTCGATTGAAGAGCTCACAAAAGTTTACCGCAAGGCGCACCCCGGCTCGAAAAACTGAAGAATTTCAATTATTTTATAAGGCTGAATTCAAAATCGGCGAAGAATGTCGGAACGAACTTACCGTCTGTAAAACCTGAATCCTTGAGAACACTGTAATTCATTCCGATTCCGGCTCCAAGGGCAAACCAGCTGAAAACACTGTAACTTCCTCCGGCTTCAATGCCTAAAGACCAGTCATTGAAATTGGAATTTTCGGTATTGTCCCAGATTTTTTTATATCCGAGCCCTGCTTTGAGTGAGAAATCGCTTATTCTGTAAAATCCGCCGGCGGAAATTCCCAGAGAATAGGCTCGCTGCGAGGAAATGCTGTAATCGGTCCCGACAGAAAGAGTCGAATAAATGTTTGCGAAATTTACCCTGACGCCTGTGCTGAGCATAGGATCGAATTCGGTGTCGTGCTGAGTTTGAAGAATAAGATCAACAGAGAGTAATGACGAATCATCTTCCTTAATGATTTCAGGCTCTTTTTCAATCTTGGCGACTTTAGGGCCTTTCTTTTTCTCCTCTTTTTCGTATATCGGATAGTCATGCCGCGGAGTTGTTCCGTAGTATTCTCCCCAGTTTTTTGAAGCTGGGCTGTATTCCTCTTTTTGAGTTTTTTCTTCCTTTGGTTTCGCTTCAAAAACTTTGGTTTTGACTTCCTCAGGCTCTGTTTTGTCACTTATTTCATGCTTTCGTTCTCGATTTTTCTTTTTTTCTTCTTTGTTTTCTTCAGCTTTTTCTTCTGTTTCGGCTGATTTTTCCTCTTTTTCCGCATCTTTCCCGAGATCGGCAAAAACGACTTTTTCCCAATCCGGCGCATCAGCCCCTTCGCTTATCTCGACAGTCAGTTCAAAAGGCTTTTCATCACTAGCGGAAATAATTGTAAATAATAAAAAAAGACTAATAAAAACAAATATTTGAAATTTCAAAGCATCCTAGTTCAAAGGTGACGGAGCAAAAACGAACATTGAAACTTTAATATCGTTTTTCTCCGCGTCAAGAACTATTTTGTGCTTGTGGGAATAATTGCCGTATTCTGCTGAAGTATGGATCTCCATTCTGCTGTCACGATCGGTCTTGACGACGAAAGGAATTGAGTTTTTTCCTTTTTTCAGGCTGCCGGTCCACTCATGTGAGCGGGTTTCTCTGATTTTTTCATTTGATGAAAGGAATGAGAGTCCGTCACCGAGTTTGATGAAAAATTTAACGTTTTCAAGGTCTTCGGCTGCATCATAGACAAGATTTATTGTCACGGGATTACCGGCCGCAACAACAGATTCGGAAATTTTCTTGCCGTTTTCAGTTTTAGCCGGCCTTGAAAATAAAACCGCAAAAACAATCACAAAAACTGCGGCGATTGCTGAAAGCGGCTTCAAAAACGCAATAAACCTTGCACGTTTCCGTTTGCCTGCAGCAACTTCCTCAAGCCGAACATCGATTTTTTTCTGAAATTCTTCTCCGATCTCGTCATCGGATTTTTTGTATGATTTCAACAGTTTGCCGTATTCTTCCGGCATTTTTTCGAGATTTTCTCTTTCCTTTTCCATAATGACCTCAACAAACAACACCGATATGACCTGCGAAGTATGAAAAAGTTACATTTTTATTTATTTTTTCGGTAGTTTTTGCTAAAAAGCGGCGTTTTTCGGAGGTGAGAATGCTGAATAACAGAGAATGGGAGCTTATAAATTTCGCGAAAGGTGAAAAAAATGCTTTCATCGGGGATGACTGCGCTGTCTGGAATGAAAAATCGCTTGTCGTAACTACAGATCATTTCTGCGAAAATGTCCATTTCGACCTTTCTTTCATGCCGGCAGAGGCTGTGGGCTGGAGGCTTATGGCGGCAAATGCAAGCGACGTGATTTCAATGGGTTCAATTCCGACTCACTACCTTCTCAACATCGCAGTTCCGGAAAACGGTTTTGAAAACGCGAAGAAAATGATCGAAGGGATCCATAATTTTGCTGGGAAATACAATATAGCGCTCATCGGCGGCGACACGACTGCGGCCGAAAAATTCACTCTCGGCGTCACGATGTTCGGCGAAAAACCTGAAAAACCGCTTCTCCGCAGTGCTGCGAAACCGGGTGATTTTGTCTGTTTGGCAGCTGAAACAGGGCTTTCGCTCTGCGGTTACAAGGCTTTAAAACACAAACTTCCGGGTTTTGAAAAGTCGGCAGAGAGATTTTTATACCCTGATCCGTTTAAGTATATGCCGAATAAAATCAATGAGTTGAATGCTGCGATCGATATAAGCGACTCTCTCTTGAGCGAGCTCAGACTTCTCTGCAATCTGTCAAATGTTTCTATTGAAATCGACTTTGACAAAATCCCGGTTCATGAAGAAGTTGCAAAATACAGCCGCACTTATTCCGAACCGCTTGAAAGACTTCTTTTAGGAAGCGGAGAAGAGTTCATCATGCTTTTCACGGCAGATCATAAAATCGACGGAGCCTTCGAAATAGGAAAAGTAACTGACAAACCGGGGCATAAACTTGAAATTATTGGCAAAAACGGCGTTACTCACGCTGATTCTGTTAAACTTTTTTCTCATTTCGGCTGAAAGCATCTGCGGTTATCCGAAAGATGCGGCAGTTGAAGTGACTTCGCAGACAGGCGGGAAAAAATTCTTTTCTGTCGGAATCGCCGAGACTGACGAAAAACACGAAAAAGGGTTGATGTACTGTAAAAAAATGGAAAAAAATCAAGGTCTTTTCTTTATTTTCGACAGCGACCGCGAGCGTTTTTTCTGGATGAAGAATACCACGATCGAGCTTGCCGTGATCTTTATCGACCGTGATTTCAATGTTGTTGCAGTGCGCCGCGGCGTTCCGCTCAGCAAGACGACCCTTCACAGCATGAAACCGGTAAGATTTGTCCTCGAAGTAAACTGGGAAGCGGGAAAAGCAGTGCTTCCGGGCGACAAAATCAAATTTAAAATGCTGTGAAGTGCGTCATCCTGATGAAAAAAACAAACAAATTTTTGAAATTTTTTTTATTATAAATAAAATAGCTGGTCTTTTATCTGGTGACTAGGGGTGTTCGTTATGAAAAAAATATTTTTTTCGTTGATATTTCTGCTTTTTTTGATTGTTTCGTGCGGTGAGACAACAGGTGATAAGCCCGTAAATAAAGGGGTTGCAGGATTTCAGGTCGAGTTTGCCGAGGATTTTGACCTTGGAGGTCCGGACCCGAAAGAGAGACGGAATGACGGACCGGTTATTGAAACAACAATAAAAGTAACTGCCCTCGGTTACGACAAAAAACCGCTGACAACTTATAACGGGGAAGTTGAAATCGATATGCTTTACGGTGAAGTCAGTGCTGTATCATACAACGAAAAACAAGGGAAATATGAAAGAACTTCGAGAATACTTTTAACAAACGGATACAGCGAAAATGTTAAGGTGGAAATGGAACAATGTCTTGACAGTGACCGTATTGTCGTTGAGGAAGTCGTTCCAGAACATGAAGGCGATGACAATGCTGAAAAGACCGGAAAAATGGGCGTTTCTCCTGTTTTTTACACAAATGTTGCGACAATTTCGACAATTCAGGGAACAGTCAAAGACAGCGGCGATTCATTTTATCACGGCCGCAATCTGACTTTGAAAGATAAAACAATGGTCGTTATAGCTGTAATCGAAGGCGGTTTCTACCTGCATGAAGTGAGCGAAAAAGAGGACGAAAATGAGGAGGGAAAAGAGTATTCGTCAATTTATATGTATACCTATTCAACGCCTTATGTCGATGATAATGTGGAAGAAACAGTGCAGCTTCAGCCAGGTACTCTGATTGAAAGTGCCAACGGCTCGGTTTACGAGTTTTCGGGTTTCACTGAAATGAGTTTCCCGACTTTTCATCCGGTTTATGAGAAGAAAAACGGCAAAAAAGAGCTGAAAATCAATACCAAGCTGATTCCTGAGCCGAAACCGATCAACGATATCCTGAAAGACGACTCGGAAATGGAAAAATATGAAGCTTCACTTGTCAGGGTCGAAAAAGTCTTTGTTGACTGGTTCGATGAAAATGAATCCTCTTTCGTTGAATACTCGCAGTTTCGGCTTAAAACCTTTGTCGGGAAGAAAACGATACTGGCACAGACGCTCTACACCGCACCGCTTTTTAACGCTGTTAAAGAAAGGCTGGAAACACCGAATGCAGAACCTAAACAATGCTATACTTTTACGGGAATTTTAAAGCAGCATTCAGGTGCACAGCCGACGTCATGGATTATTGTGCCGTATGATCCGTTTGATTCTGATAATAATGGCATCAAACCTGTGGATTGTAATAAATAAGTTCGGAGAATTATTATGAAAAAGATCATTTTTTTAACGGCGCTCCTTTTCGCTTTTGCTCTTTTTGCGCAGGAAGCACAGCCGGAAGAAAACGAGTCGGACTCTCCTGCGGAGGAATCTGCCGAAGCCGCTCCGGCCAAGGCCGATGACGGCAAAATAACGGTTTCAAAGGAAGAGCTTGCGAAACTCGTCCGGGAGGCTGTTGCGGAAGAAATGGCGAAAAAAGAGGCTGAAAAGAAGGAGGCCGAAGCAGCCAAAGAGCAGGAAGTTGCCGAAAATGCGGCAAAGACCGAAGAAAAACCTGCAGAAGAAGCCGCGAAAGAGGAAAAAAAGGAAGAACTTTCCAAAACCGGCGACACGAACGGCCTCATCCAGACAAGTTACACAAAAAGCAGCATTGCCTTCATCATGGGTGACGACAACCTTCGCGACAATTCGCAGTATTCTCCGAAATGGGACATCGGTTCAAGGTATGAATACGAAGACTTTGCCGACAGAATTTACGGTTATTCCAACAACGTGAAAAGTTCGACAAAACTTTCGCTTTTCCACGAAGAAAAAGGATTTCTGCCGTATCTCACGGCGAGAATGTCGCTTTCTTTCGCAATGTACAACTCGGTTGACGCTATGTCCGACAAGCTCATCACTTCGCTCAAGGAAGACCGTTCTTTCCTTGAAATCGATTTCCGCCATCCGACAAAACACAGATTCAACATCACGCTTTATCCGTATAACGCCGACAACATCGCGATAGGTACCCTTCGCGGACTCCGCTGGGGAGGAAACGCATCTGTCTGGCCTCAGAGCGATTCTTCGCCGGTTCCGGGATTTCAGCTCCTTTACGGTTATTCCGATTTTTCGATATACTTCGGTTTCAAAGCTCATGCGCAGTCAAAAACCGACAAACTTTCGACCGAAATCGTTCCGAAAGAGACTGTTTACGGCTTCTTCGGCGGTTTAACCTACAACAACAAGGATCTGGGACTCAAGGCAAGCCTTCAGGGAGCCTATATCGATAAAGGCGACAACGTAAATATTCAGGATTCGAAGCTTAGAGATCCTAAAAACGACACTATCCGTTCCTACGGAATTGATGCTTATGTCGAATATAACAACGGTTCACGTTTCGGTGATCCGCTCGGAATAAACTCATATTCCGACGGAACCTGGATCCGCCCTGACTACTCAACCGATTTTTCGTGGAGAATCCGCGGCGAGTACCTCTTCCAGAACGAATATCTTCAGAATGCCGACTACCGCACATCGGCAAACACCGTGGAGAAAGATAAAGATAAGGTGGCAGACTACTTCGCACACGGTGCGGCGATTGATCTCGGTTTCCGTTTCAAAGGGCTCAGAACAATGTTTTTGTACAGCTACCGGGACCTTTCCTTCATGACTTTCGATGCTCCGGGTGTAAACCCGTGGATGACGATCCCGAGCGAAGCACAGCAGACTCCGGAACATCTTTTCACTATTTCGGCTGATTATTTCGTATGGAATTTCTGGTTCGGTGCAAGTTTCGGCTACAAAATTCCGGCGACATACACTGTCAAAGATGAAAACGGCCGCAAAAACACAATGGTCATCCGCGAAAGACTTTCGACAGACGCCGTCAGCACAGCGTTTGACAGAACCCGTGAAATGCTCCCGACCGGCAGAGACGCAGTTGATATCTTCTTTGTCAAAGCCGACATCAAATACCAGTTCAGCGATTCATTCACCGCAATGCTTGAATACTCCTTTACCCGCGACCACAACCGCCAGAGAATGGTTGCACAGGATGACGGCACCTACAAAAGTGAATACGATGTCATCGAAGTAATGGATGTCCACGGACTTATGTTTCTGGTTGAAGGAAGATTCTAAAGATTTTTTATTTCACTAAATTTTCCGGAGCTTTTCCTCTAAGAACGGCGCAGCAGTCGTCAATGACCATTCTCGCCATTTCAGAGCGTGTTTCTACGGCAGAGCTTCCGATGTGAGGCAGAAGCGCCGCATTTTCAAGAGTCATAAGTTTTTCGTTGATCTTCGGCTCGAACTCGTAAACATCGAATCCGGCTGCATAAATTTCTTTCTTTTCAAGTGCGTCGGCGAGAGCGGCTTCGTCAATAAGCTGGCCGCGTGCAGTGTTTATGATTATCGCGCTTTTCTTCATCGTTCTGAGTTCTTTTGCGCCTATCATGTGGTGAAGTTCCGGCACATACGGCAGATGCAGCGAAAGGAAGTCGCACTCCTTAAGAAGTTCTGCAAATTCGCAGTATTTTGCACCGAGTTCATTCTCGGCAGCTTCGTTTCTGCGTCTGCTCCAGTAAATTATGTCGAGACCGAACGCTTTTGCCCTTTTCGCCGTGGCAAAACCGATCCTTCCCATTCCGAGAACGCCGAATTTTTTGCCGTCAAGCGATAGTCCGTTGAAAAGTTCCGGTGCCCAGCCTTTGAATTTTCCTTCTCTCGCGTATTTTTCAGCCTCGACCGCGCGTCTTGAAGTCATCAGCAGAAGCAGGATCGCGATATCGGCAGTCGAATCGGTGAGAACTCCCGGCGTGTTCGTGACTGTGATCCCGTGTTCGCGGCAGTAAGCAAGATCGATGTTGTTGAAGCCTACCGCATAGTTTGAAACGACCTTCAGATTCGGCATTTTTGCGAGCAGATTCGCGTCGATTTTGTCTGAAAGCATCGAAATAAGGCCGTCGGGATTCAGTTTTTCAAGGCTTTCAGCCAGATTTTTATGCTCTTCTTCATTCAGAACGACAGTTTCAAAATTTTTGTCGGCAAGCAGATTTTCGTATCTTTTGCCCGGCAGTTTGCACGAAATAACGATCTTTTTCATTTTTCACCTCCCTTCTATTTTACAATTTCCCAGTGACCGCCTTTATCTGGACCAACGCGGCGGATAAGGTTTTGTGCTTTCAAAGCACGAAGAATCTTCTTCACACCGCTTTCCGAAAGACTCATACTTTGCATTAAATCATCTATAGTGATTTTAGGATTTTGAGCTATCAACTCTAAAATTTTCTGGTCACTTTTCTGGTTACTTTTCTGGTCACTTTTCTGGTTACTCTCTCCGTTTTCTTGGACATTTTCTACGTTATCGCTACTTTTTTCCACAAATTCCGCTATATCAAGCACCATTTTTATGCGTGAAGGCGAATATTTCTGTTCATATTCCGGTTTTGTTTTAAAGACTTTTTCCCAAGTTGCGACAATCCCTGGGATTCCGCTTCCGGCACGCTCGCCGATATGTATCATTGAAAACATTTTCAGCATCGTAGCATTTCTCGGATCTGATGTGCCGCCGTCAAACGCATCTTTCAGGGGAATTCTGAATGTTCCGGGATTGGAAAAAACGAATCTGTCCGGATATTTTTGTATAACAAGTCCCTGCCTACCGTAATAATCGGCGTTGACCAGTGTATTTACCAATGCTTCGCGCACTGCTTTGTGAACCGGCGTGTCGTCAACTCTGAATATTCCGTCCAGTTTGAAAGGTTTTTTTATGTCTGACAAAAGCTTTGACGCGATTTTGAAAAAGAAATCAAAAACATTTCCGCTCCAGTCACCTGAACTTGAAATCACTCTGTCAGTCCAGCGGTTCGCATCATCGTATTTTTCCTGATAATCAAGAAAATAAAGAGAAAACTCTCTGACGATTTCGTATTCATATCCGAACATCAGAAGTCCGGCAGCCGTCGGGTGCAGCTTCCCGGTTTCTTTGTCCAGCCCCATTGCGCCTATTTTCCGCAAAAAACTTACATCGTCCAAATCATTCCAAATATGGTTCAAATGAATATTGCTGAATACATTACGGTAACCCTTCACTGAATCCGTACAAAAAACACTTTCATCCATACCGGTCAGTATTTTTGAGTCCATCGAAACAGCGTTGGCATCGCGGAACATTTCAGAGACATCTTCTTTTGTGCAGAGATAGTCGCCTTCACCGTTTCTATGGTATGTTCCGCCCAGAATATTGTTGTTCAGATAAACCGGTTTAAACTGCCTTTCCGCTGACGGCACCTCGATAAAAACTATATTTTTGCCATCAATCTCTTTTGAATAGACATTCCTGTTCGTCAGAATATTTATACTGACTTTGTTCCGGTTGTTCACTGTATCCCAGAATGATTTTATGAGAGAATCAGGATTTTCAATGCCGACGGCTTCAAAAGAATGATCCTTATTCTCTTTCACGCCAAGCAGAATCAAACCACCGTCAGTATTGGCAAATGCCGAATAAGTTTCCCAAATACTTGCAGGAAGCCCGCCTTTTGCGAGTTTCGCTTCAATGCGGTTGCCTTCGCGAAAATCCGACATATTCAAGTCTTTATTCATTTTATTTCACCTCCAAGCATTTATGGTGGTCATTGGGTTGCTCCGTTATAAATCTGCTTATATCAGATAAGTTTTGCATAATCACCTTCTTTAGCATCACTAAATGTTTCTAATTCATGTGAAGGGATCTCTTCTGTTTCCGTTGCAAAACCCCCTAAAGAATCATAAGTGACACACAAAAAAGTTCGAAAATAATGATTTTTTTCATGGAATCCTCGAAATGAAAGGTGCATAAAATCAACGCAAAGTATAATAAAGAAAGGGCAGAAAATGGCAAGGTTTTTAGTGAAAAATCAAGCTTTGCAATCTTGCATACTCAAATGGCAGAGAGAGAAATCGTCAAGCGAAGTAAAGAGCTTTGCACCAACTCTTTATTTTGCATGTTAAAAAAACTCCCTCTCGAAATTCCTGGCGTATTCCGACGCTTTTGAATAGAAATTTCTGATTATCTGGAAATTAAGCTGGCTTTTTTCGGGCATCTGGCGGCTTTCGGTGTGGTGGAAAACAAACGGCGAGACGATGGTGTTGTCGAATTTCCGCAAGAAGTAGATGATGCCGCTTTTTTTGTCGCTGAAGATGTAGCCGCTTTTGCCGATGACCGCTTTTTCTTTGTAGAGCGCGTTTTTGCGAAGTCCCGGATTTATCTCGGCGAGACCGCGAAAGAAAGCGCGTGTCGCATAGTTGCTGTAAATTAGTTCCATCGAGCCGCCGAAACCGCGTGACTGGTCGAATTCCATGAGTTTCGCAAGGAAGGGCAAGCGGACTTCCTCGTTCACTGGAGTCTCGAATGTCGGGACTAAGTTATTGTTTTCATAGAGAAAACGCACTCTCGGACAGCCTTTGAACGGGCCGTTCGTGATGCATGGCTGAAGTTCGTAACCGTCGGCGGTAAAATATTTTTCTCCGCTTCCCGCATCGAAAAGATAGACTTCCGAAAGCGTTCTCGCAGACGAGTTTTTGTATTTGAGATAAAGGATCTCGCTCGTTTTCTCGTTGTAGAAAAAAGTCAGGGCGTCGCCTTCTCGGAAACGTATCTTGAAACCGTTCAGAAAGTAGACGATCTCCTGAATGTTTTTGATTATCTGCTGCGGGATTTTAGTGTTGTATTTCCGGTTGAACGAATCGGCGATGGTCCCTTTCAGAACAAAATCGGCATAGAGAATATTGTCTCCTTCGGGCGAAAAAGTCCTGAACTGCGGCAGATCGACATCGTAAGTAAGCAGAAAATCAAGAGAAGAATGATCAGTCGGATAAAGAATGAAAGGCTTTTCGTCATCTTTTGCGGCTTCAGGCTCACCGGAATCCAAGTAAAGAAAAATATTAAGAGAAACTGAAATTATAAATAGTAGAACAAAGAGGTTGCGAATGCGTTTTTTCACGACTTTTCCGGAAAAAGCGACTATTTAAGCAGCATTTTTACAGGTTCCATTCCAGCCGGAGTCTTCTCTTCTATCGCTTTAAGTACTGCTCCTCCGCCCGTGAACATGTAGTATTTCGTGTTGTCGACAGCCGCCATGTAGGTTCCCGGAAGGAGTTTTTTGAAATCCTGCAATGTGTCGCCGCCGCCGTAAAGTTTGTTAGCGTCTTTGTTTTTGTCGATAAGCGAATACATCGCCGCAGTGCCGCTTCCGAAGTTGGGAGTGAAGCCCATGACAGCGTTTACGAAGAAGGTCTTCGCGTTTGCGAAAATTTCGGCAACCGCCGGATCCGCGAAAGTTTCGGGAGCCGCGTCGAGAACGAACTTGAGTTCCATTCCCGGTTTGAGATCTTTGAGAGCGACTGTTCTGTACTGCCCTTCGAATTTGCCGTCCATCGTATCGGATTCGACGATGTATGGAAGTTCGACGATCTTGCCCGGAAATTTTGCCGAGAAATCGACGAATTTCTTTGCCGATGCAACGTCTTCTTCCTCAACGCCCGCGATTTTTACTCCGTATTTGGCACAGAGATATGCGTTGTAGATGACTCCGCCCAAAACAAGGTGGTCAGCCTTTTCGAGAAGTGCCGAAAGAGGTTCGATTTTGGTGTCGAACTTCGATCCTGCGACAGCTGCAAGGAAAGGGCGCGCCGGCTCGTAGATGCGTTTCAGGTTTTCGATTTCCTTTTCCATCAGTATTCCTGCGAATGCCGGAAGGCGTTTTGCAACTCTGACAGTCGAAGTGTGGCTCTGCCACGAACCGAAAGCGTCGTTTACGAAAACGTCAGCAACTGCGGCCATTTCGTCAGCAAGTTTCTCGGCTTTTTCGTCTTTAGCCTCTTCTCCTGCGAACCAGCGTGTGTTCGGAAGGTAGATCATATCGATCTTTCCCGATTTGAGCTCGTCAAGAAGCGGATCCATAACTTCTTTGCAGAGACTTTTGTAGCCGAAAGCGTCTTCTGCCTTGAACTCCGGAACTTTGATCCTGAGCGAAAGTTTCTTTTCCAAATATTTTACAACCGGCATAACGGAAGTTTTCTCTTCCATCGTGATCTCGCCCGTTTTTTTGTCTTTCGGACGGCCTACGTGAGTCATAAGGATAGGTCTTCCGCCTTTTGCATAGATCCTGCAGATGGTAGCGAAAGTCGAGTCTATTCTGTAAGGGTCTTCGATTTTTCCCTTTTTTACGACATTGTGGTCAACTCTGACAAGAACGATTTTTCCCTGAAGGTCGGCTTCATTCAAAGTTTTAAGAGTAAGGTTTTCCATAATTTTCTCCTCTAATTTTCTTTTTCTTTAAGGCAGACTTTATCTGTCGGGTCACAAACTCCTGTTTTGCATTCGCTATTTGCACAATCGGGAAGACATGCGTGGATCGTATTCGAGCAGCGGTATCCTACACGGCAGTCTGAAGGTTTGGTGCATTTGTGTAAGCAGACACCGTTAAAATTGCTGTAAAGATAGCAGAGTTCGCCTGCACTGTCACATGCGCCGGAATCTGTTATATCGCAGAAGTATGAGCAGTATCCGCTCGGAGACGGAAAAGCAATATCGTTCGAAGTAAGGCAGACAGGAATCTGCTCGCTGTCTCCACTACCGAAATTTCCTTTGCAGTCGTCATCATCAGAACAAGCCGCTCCCGGTTTCCCTGACTGAGCCTGATTGCCGCTTGTATCGCCGGTGTTGAGATTGTCACCGCCTTCACCCGGATTTGTCGGATCTGTCGGGTCTTCAGGATTTGTCGGCTCGGTTTGATTTGTCGGGTCAGTCGGCTCGGTCGGTTCCTCAGGATTTGTCGGATCGGCAGTATCGGTCGGCTCGTCCGGATCTGAAGGAGTGCCTGTATCGGTCGGCTCGTCCGGATCTGAGGGGATACCTGTATCAGTTGTGTCCGAAGCTGTGTCTGCGCCGGTGTCGGCAGCTGTATCACCTGTGTCCGAGCCGGTATCTGCGCCGGTATCCGTGCCTGTATCGGCACCGGTATCAGCCTGCGTGTCACCGCTTATTGTATCGACAGCCTCTTCTTCCTCGTCTTCGGCACACGAAACCAGGAAAAACATTGAAAACAGAATAGTAAGCGCAATCAAAGAAAGTTTTTTCATCACAAATTCTCCTTTTACAACTATTTTGTCTGAGTGTTTGTCATTTCCGGAGCAGATTTGTCAGCGTACCCGGCCGGAATAGTAAGATCTATTTTTTTAAGATTTGATTTTACCATCTTTTTTAAGGTGATTTTCACAACCGGCATTTTTGGATTCTGCGCAATTTTTATCGAGCGGACAATAGTACCGGTTTCAACGAATTTATCGTCGATCTGAGCGTCAACCGTGCGGTATTTCGAAAGATTTTCAGGAAGCATTGCAGCAAATTTCTTTTTAAATTCAACTACCTGCTGATTTTTCAATTCCGGAGAAACCCAAACTTTGGAATAAGGTTTGCCGTCAACGATAATATTCCATACTTCGCAGTTCCACTTCTCAATAGTTTCGTTTCCCTGCATTTCAAATGTGACTTTCGGAATGATTTTGTCAGTATCGAATTTTCCGGTTTTTTCCTTGAGTTCGTTGAAAAGCTGCTGAGCAAATTCGATGTATTTACTGAGCTTTATCGTCTGAAAAGATTTGTATTTGTGATTGATGATAGTGATTTTATCGGCAGCCAGGTCAATAAGAGTCTCAGTGTCGCCGCTCGGCGAAGTGTTGACGACTTTCATCGTGTTGTCTGAAATAAGCATGCTTTTTTCGGCAAGCGAACCGTTTACATCAATCTCTTCACGCGTTTCCCAGACATCGGCCGCAAAAAGCGTAGAGCAGACAAAAATTGCAAGAACAAACAAAAATTTTTTCATATTTCACCTCATAAAAAAAAATCAAAACCGGTATAGTTTAGTCATTTTCTTTTTTTTCTCAATACCTCTAAGAATTTTTTTATCACCCGGGAAACAAAAAGCTCTGTTTTTTGTTGAAATTTATTTTTTTACCGCTATCTTGCAGTTTTAAGATTTTATGTTTGACAGAACTTAACTATGATCTTTAATATAAAGCTAAAATATTTTATGATATTTTTTGCGGTTTCTGCTTTTATGTTCTCATTTATCAGAGATGTTTATTTTTATCAAAATGATTTTCCGAAACAGTATAATGTTAATTTTATCATAAATTTGCAGGAACGTCTCGAAAAGCAGGCCGCGGCTGTTGAAAATCACGAGTTTGTTCTCGCGCTTTCGACAGGCAGGAGAGATTTTTCCCAAAAATTCCGGCATGATCTGGCTTTAACCGGAACAATGCACCTTGTTGCGATTTCGGCTTTCCACACAGGAATCATGGTGTTCATTTTCGGCATTTTCTTCAAATCACTCCTCTTTTTTGTGCCGCTGCGGCCTTATGCCAGGAATATTATTATGTTTTTCCTCAAAATCGCGGCTTCAGCATACTATTTTTTGATAACAGGAGCTTCAATTCCGACTCTCCGTTCACTTGTTTTTATGCTTTTTTTCGATTTTTTCATGATTTCCGGCTCGTTTCCTCATCCGGTTTTCATTTTTTTCTGCTCACTTGCCGCAGTGACGCTGCTGATTCCCGGAAGTTCACTTTCGATGAGCTTTCTAATGAGTGCTTTGTGTGTTGCGACAGTTCTTAAAATATGGAAAGTTCTTCCGAAATCGTTAATTGTTTCGCTTGTTTGTGTTTCGGTAGCGGTGAACTGGATCCTTCTTGTCGTAAGCACGGCTCTTTCGGGAACTTTTCCGGTTGTCTCGCCGTTTGTGAATTTTTTTGTTATTCCGGTTGTCTCGCTTTCGGTTCCTTTTGTCACCCTGGCACAGTTTTTTGTTCCGTTTTCGGAGAGCGCGGCCGCTTTCATGCTTGAAATTGCTGATTTCACCATTGCGCCGGCCTCTTTTCTTATTTCGTTCTTCGCCGGTTTTGCCGAGAAAACCGCATTTCCGACTGTTCAGGTTCCTCTTTTTATGAAAATAATATTCGCGGCATCGTTTTTCGGTGCACTTTATTTCAGAAAAAAAATAAAATACTTATCGATAACAGTTAATGTTTTTGCCGCTCTCCCGTTCTTTTTCGGCATATTTTCCACTGATGGAATAAAACGGCCGGAACAGTTGGGCGGAAAAGCTTTCTGTGTCAGGGAAGGTTTCAGTTCCGGAAGAATTTTTTTCGACAAATACTCTAAAAATCCGGTTTTCAACAGTTATTTTTTCACCAATATCGAGCGGTTTTCTGCGGAATGCGGCATAACAGAAGTTCTTTCCGTGCACTTTCCGGAGAAGCTGACCGAAAAGCAGAAAAAAGCGCTGAGAAAAAAAATCCGCTTTAAAAATGCAAAATTTTATTCAAGAGAGTAAATTTTGTGCTATATTAGCGTGCTTTTTGGTGGAGGTATAAAATGGTCAAATCAAGCAAAAAAAAGGGCGGAGACGGGATAGGATCGTTGATTTTTAAAATCGTAAAAATCGCGGTTTTCATTTTTCTTCTGGCAAACTTCTGCTGGAACGGCAAGCCCTTGTGGAAAATTTTGATTCCATCGGCAGAAAGCGCTATCGAAAAGAGCGGAGAAACTCTGAAAAAAGAGAGCGGAAAAGTGCAGAAAGCGGTGAAAGATGCCTCAAAAGATGTCGAAAAAGCGGCCAAAAAAGCTGTGGATGAGACTAAAAAGGCTGCCGAAGACGCGAAAGATGCCGTCAAGGAAAAGGCTTCAGGTGCAGCTGACATTACTGAAGAAGAAGAAAAAGAACTCGAGAAAATAATCGAACAAAACCTAAAAAAATAATAAATTCAGGAGTTTAAAATGATAATTTCAGCAGGCGCCGATCACGGCGGTTTTGAACTCAAAGACAAACTTGTCTCAATGCTGCGCAAAGAAGGATACGAAGTCATAGACAACGGGACAAACTCGCCCGATTCGGTCGATTACCCCGATTACGCCCAGGCAGTTGCACGCGATATTCTTGAAAAGCGGGCCGATTACGGTCTGCTCGTCTGCGGCTCGGGAATAGGCATATCGATTGCGGCCAACCGTTTCAAAGGGATCCGTGCGGCACTCGTCACGAATGAAGAGTACGCCCGCTTGTCGCGGCAGCACAACAATGCCAACATAATCGCTCTGGGAGGGCGTTTCACCTCTTTTGAAGATGCTGAAAAATGGCTTAAAATCTTCCTTTCGACCCCGTTTGAAGGAGGTCGTCACGAACGCAGAATCGCGAAAATAGATAATCTTTCCGGCACAAATTGAGTATAGCGTAAAATCTGCGGAAACGCCGGTACGGGTTCCTGTAAAATGTATGATTTCTGATAAATTCTGCTATAATGCCGCGAATTTTTTGTTCGGAGGAAAAGATGCGTTTGTTTTTTATCGCTGTTTTTATGTTCTTTCTGATGTTTCTGTCAGGCTGCGAAGTCGAGCCGAAACTTCCGGAAAACGCGCTCGTGCTTGATCAGGTGATTTATGTCGATGAAGTTAAGGAAGGTGTTCCGCAGACCGTGCAGATGCCTGACGGCAAGGTTGTCACCTACAAAATGCCGATGAAACTCAAGGACAGGCAGCTTATAAAAATCGATGCTAAAGGCGACCGGCCATACTATATCCGTGTCAGCCTGAGAGAACGCGATGGAAAAGAGAAAAAATAAGGTCGTCGCCGCGCTGACGGGTTCGATCGCGACGGGGAAAACCGTTGTTCTTGACTACTTCCGTGATAATCTCGGTTTTAAAGTCGTTTCAGCCGATTCAGTCGGGCATGAAGTCCTGAAAACTCAGGAAATTATCAAAAAAACAGGTGAAACTTTCGGGGCTGACGTCATAAAAAACGGAGAAATCGACCGCAGGGCTTTGGGAAAAATCGTTTTTTCAGACAAAACTGAACTTGCAAAACTGAACGAGATCACCCATCCTGCAATTTTGTCAAAAACATTCGAAATTATTGATGAATTGTCGCAAAAGTCTCCGGTAATACTTGAAGCGGCTATCCTTATAGAAGCGGGCTGGCACAAATATTTTGACACAGTCATGCTCACATGGTGCAAACCTGAAATCCAGATGTCCCGCCTGATGACGCGCGACGGTATCACCGAGGAAGAGGCGAAGATAAAAATTGCCTCGCAGATGTCTTTTGAAGAGAAAAAACCTTTTGCAACGCACATAATCGACACATCTTACGGAATCGAAGTGACGAGATTCACGCTTGAAAAAATAGCGAAAGAAATATTGTAATTCGGCGGCGGTCGTTATATCGAAATAACGAAATATCGATATTCAAACAAGATTTGCCGCCGTTTAGTTTAGATAAACAGCATCGAGCAGCCGTCGGATTTGCTTTCTTCTTTTTCAGCGGAAGCGTCAGCACCGTCAGCCGGAGCATCTGCGCCGTCAGCGGGAGCGTCGGCACCATCGGTCGGAGCCGCGGAACCATCGGCATTGTCTGTCGCATCCTCAGCCGGAATTTCGGTATTGCCTGCATCGGTATTTTCCTCTTCCGGAGCGGGAGCGATAACATCGTCGCCGTCTTCTTCTTTTTCGTCTTCGAAAACGTAAACGTCACAGGTTTCGCAGCACTCTTTGTTTTCGCAGCTTTCTACCGTTTCGAGACATTCAAAAGAATCCTTGAACCATTCGTCTCTGTAGTCTTCATCCTGGCAGCATATTGCAAGTGCAGCAGTCGTGTTGTTGGTTTCTGCCGGAAGATCGAGAGCTGCTTCCATTTCTTCATCCGTCATAGGATCGTAGCATGCGTCCGTAAAACTTTTTGCATAGGTAAGGCATACTTCGAAAATTTCGGAATCGGTGCAGATCGTTCTTGCAGTTGCCGGCTCGGTACCGCAGTGCTCTACCAGAGCAGCGTTGCATTCTTCTTCACCGAAAACGCTGCTTCCGTCATGGTATCCTTCGATACCGAAACACCAGCATGTGTACTCGCCGTTCGGTTTCATCTCACATTCGCCTGCTTCGTTTTCACATGCGATCCCAGCGTCAGCGCAGGCAGTTATAAGACCTGCAAGACACTCTGCTTCTGTCGGCAGAGTCGATTCTATCGTTCCTCCTTCTGACGGGATTTCACTTTCCCCGATACTGTTGCCGTCGCGGCATGTGCACTCTTTGCTGAATGAATCAGCTGTAAGTTCATAAGTGCATTTTCCGAGATCGGATTCACAAGTCATTGTTTCCGCAAAAAGAGTTGATGCGATCGCAATCATCGCAATAAAAATTAATGATTTTTTCATCTCGTCCTCCATAATTTAAAAATAAACGGGCAGAACATCTGCCGCACTCTTGTTTAGTTCCGCAAAGTGTCGATTTTTCTGACAAAAATTTGGAAAAAATAACATTATTATTGATTTTACTAATAAATTTTACCAAAACAAACGGCTGAAAGCGACCGCAGCCATAATTCCCGCGAAATCGGCGCAAAGTGCGGCCGGAAGCGCGTGGCGGCTGTTTCTGATGCTTACTGCACCGAAGTAAAGTGCCAGAACGTAGAAAGTCGTTTCAGTCGAACCCTGCATTACGGAAACCAGAAATGAAAGAAATGAATCAGGCTCGTTTCCGACAATCTGGCTCATCATTCCGAATGCCCCGCTGCCTGAAAGCGGCCGCATAAGCGCCATCGGAAGGGCTTCGGCCGGCATTCCAATCAGATCGGTGACCGGATTCAGGACGCGGATCATTATATCCATTGCACCGCTTGCCTTGAACATTCCGACTGCCGCGAAGATCGCGACCATAAAAGGAATTATTTTCACTGCGGTCTTGAAGCCGTCTTTTGCTCCGCAGCACAAAGTTTCGTAGATTTTCACGTTTTTCAGATATCCGAAAATCAGAATGGCGGCGACTATCACAGGAACGAGCCAGTCCGAAACGGCTTTAGTAACGCCCGTGAAAGTGATGCCGCTGAGGTCTGATACAGAGATCCGGTAGATCATTCCGGCAAGAGTGACGAGCATAAAGACCGAAACAACGATTTTTTTTCCGACCGAAGCTTTGTTTCCAGTGACTTCCGGCTGTTTTTCCTCGACTTCAGCCGGATCTTCACTCATTGCACAGTCCGGGGTTCCTCTCTGCATGAGTTTGGTTGCTATTATTGCAACCGTTGTCGAAACTATCGTCGCAAGAAGCGAGGGAATCAGTATCGAAGCCGGGTCTGCGGCTCCGGCTGAAGCGCGTATCGTGATGACTCCGAGCGGAAGAAGTGTCACGCTTGAAGTGTTTATCGCAAGGAAAAGGCACATCGCGTTTGTTGCGCGCCCTTTTTCGCCGTTCAGTTTGTCAAGTTCCTGCATCGCGTTGATGCCGAAAGGAGTTGCAGCGTTTCCCATTCCGAGCATGTTTGCCGACATGTTCATAACTATCGCGCCGATTGCGGGATGATCTTTCGGAATTCCCGGGAAAAGTTTTGACATAACCGGTCGTACTATCTTCGCGATTATCCTGAGTGCTCCGGCCTCTTCGAGGATCTTCATCATCCCCATCCAGAAAGCCATAGAGCCGATCAGGCCGATTGCGAGCGTGACAGCAGCTTTTGACTCTTCGAAAAGGGCGAGAGTGAGAGAGCTCATTTTGCCGAGCCATGCAGCCGAGGCGATGGAAACAAGGATTATCGAAAGCCAGATGATGTTGATTGCAGAAGCTTTTTCTTTCATGGTTTAAGCGTTATTCGTCGGAATTCAGCATCAAAATGCGTTTGCCGCGGCCGCATTCATCGGCACTAGTCTGGTTTTGCGAGAAAGCGGTCGGATTAATTTCTCCGTCCAGGTCATTGTTAATGAAATCAACGACTGCATCACGCAGTGAAACTGATGTGTCAAGACGCGTCGTGTTGGCTTCCAGCATGTAGAATCCGCTGCCGCCGCGCCCCATGTAGTCGTTTGTCGCCATTTTGAAAAGCATGTTCGGAAGAAGAACTTTGTAGTCTTTGATGACATCGGTGTCGCCGATTTTCAGGCACTTTGTCAAAGCGAACGAGCTGGTTTCATTGAGTTCTGCCAGAAGTTCTTTGCTGGGGTTACAGTTGAGTTCGACACTCATTCCGGCAACCTGGACCTGTGTTTTGCAACCGCGTGTCGCTGATTTTCTCGCAACGAAGTCGAAAAGTGATTTCAGTTCGTTCCCGCTCAGATACATCGTCGTAATCGAGTTCTCGAACGGGAAAACTTCGTAAAGTTTTTCCAGAGTTATATCACCTGTAGGAATGTCGGCTCTTATACCCATCGAGTTTGTGACGCAGAACTGTGCTCTGGCAAGTTCGTGGTTCATCATCGCCATCGTTACGATGTTGCCGAGCGGGCTGTCACCGTTGGCAGGATCGTTTCTGATGATTGTCGAGGTCGCGTATCCGACCTTTTTCTGAATATACTGCGAATAGTCGAGTCCCTGGACATAAGGTTTCAGCATGTTTACGAAATCACCGTTTTCTTCGATTTTTGAGGTGATCTCGTGGGTCTCGTATTTGTGCCAGACGATTCTTTTGTTCTGAACCGCGATTTCCAGTTCACCTATAGCTTTGAGGTTTACGCCGCTGTGAATGATGATAACATCTCTTCCGTCCGGACCCTGAAGGACTTTCGGCGGATCGAGAATAACGTGGTGGTGACCGCCGAGAATCAAATCTACGCCTTTGACATTTTCCGCGATTCTGTAGTCTCCGTCAAGCCCCTGGTGTGAAAGAACAACGATAATGTCAACAAGCGGACGAAGGCTGTTGACATAAGACTGTGTCGTTTCGATCGGATCAAGGAAATTGAAACCTGTGCTTCCGCCGATCTGGTAGCCGGAGTTGATCGAGCTGTCGTTTGCAACCCCGACAATACCGACTGTGATGCCGCCTGCTATCGCTATGAGATAGGGTGAAGAGATATCCATCAGACCTTTGTGACCGTCCGGATCAAAAAGATAGTTCGACGCAAGCAGCGGGAATCCTCCCGATTTTTTGTAAGCCGCAACAAGTCCGCCTGTACCGTTGTCAAACTCATGGTTTCCGATAACCATCGCATCAACGCCGAGTTTCTGCATTGAAAGCATCTCGACTTCGCCTTTGTAGAGGTTGAACTCCGGCGCGCCCTGGAAAGTGTCTCCGCTGTCAAGGTAAAGCACCGGAACGCCGTTGCGCTCATGCTTTGCTCTGATTTCGTCGATCAGAGTTTTCGCTCTCGCGATACCGCCTGTGTTGACAAGGCCGGGGCGGTAGTCGCTGTAGTCGCACTTTCCGTCACGGTTGATATCCTCGCTGAATTTCTGGGCTGTTGTTATAGCTACATTGTATTCACTGTCACTGTCGTAATTTTTGCGGAGGATCAGTTTCCCGTTTTCATCACGCCATGTTTTTTTAAGCGGATCGTAGGGATAATCGCACTTTCCGTTGCGTAGAACGAGAGTATTGTTGATTTGCTGATCGCGGTCGAAAACAAGCGCGCAGTCATAGACATCGCAGGTATCGTCGAAGTTTATATCCTCGTTTTTATCGCACTTTCCGTTGCTGTTTTTATCCCAGCATGTGAGATAAGTGCCGGAAACTAAACAGTCGCCGGAGCTGCATCCATGATGCCCGTCAATATCCTCGTCCGGGTCACAGATGTTGTTTTTGTTCTTGTCCCAGCAGCGCTGACAGTCAAGAACATCGCACCGGCCGTCCTCGTTGATGTCTTCGATGACATATCCCTTTTCAATCGATCCTTCTGCGAAGAAACCTTTTTTAATGAGCGTGTCTTTGTCGCAGTAGACATATTCTTTGTTTTCGTAGATCTGATACTCTTTCGTGTCTTCGTTGTAGGCGCCGTTGCAGTATGAAGCTTTCCCTGGTTTATAATCGAGATCCCAGCACGGCGGATTCTTCTCCTTAAGATCCATTTCCCGGTCGAATCTGTTCGGTTCCATCCAGAACGGGAGATACTTTCCGTGGGTATCGGTCGTATGGATGAAAACCAGTTTCTGCGGGATTCCTTCGTCAACGGGCGTACCGCTGAAGCTGTTGCCGGAACAGGAAATTAAGAAGAAACACGAAAAAAAAAAGGGAACTAAAATTTTGAAAGATTTCATAAAATCTCCGGAATTTTTTTAACTTGCTTAATAAATTCTCTTGTCAATGTCGTTTGCGTCAATGATATAGAATCCGTTGCTGCCGAAAATCGTGTCGTAAATGCCTTTGACGTGGAGTTTGTCGCCTGCCTGGAAAGCCGGGAAAGTTACATTTCCGAAATTCTCGGCAATAAGTTCTTTCTCTTCTTCACCGTTTTTAACTTTTTCTTCGAAAGTTATTTTCGTGTAGTTTTTGCCTTCCGGTGTTTCTACCGATTTGACGGTGAGCTCGTCTGTTATTTCGATGAGAGTTCCTTTATCCTTGTCGGAAAGAGCGGTGTAAGCCTTTTCAAGAGCAGCAGGAACTGTTCCTGTTCCGGTTTTTGTTATTGAATCGGCATTGTCTACGCCTTTGATCTGCCAATGTGTACCATAGAAGTTTACCAGACCTTCGATTGTGACTTTGTCGCCTTTTGCGATAGCGGTGTCGGAAGACACATGATAAATGGAAACTCCGCTGTAGTCGCCTTTTGTTCCGTCTGAAACATACAAATCATATTTTGTTGCATCGTTAAAAGGATTGGAAATTACGTTGCTGATAACGATTGCATTTTCAATTCTTACAAGTTTGTTTTTTGCATTGCCTTTCTGAATCTCTTTTATTGTTGCAGGTTCAATAGTCGGATCAACTGTCGGATCAGTCGGATCAACTGTCGGCTCGGTCGGTTCAACTGTCGGCTCGGTCGGTTCCGGACCTTCAACAATGTCGTCTTCAGATCTGGGAGCAAGTCTGAAAGCTTTGAAAGAGTAAGTCAGGATACCGGTGATCGACTCGAATTCTCTTCCTTCGATTCTCTTTTCTTTCGGATAGTAGTAGAAAGTTTTGTCGATTGCGAGATTGCCGGTAACCTCGAACAGACCGTGTGTATCCAAAGAAGTGTTTGTGATTTTGACATTGTTTACTTTTACAAGAACGCTTTCGTAAGCTTCGGTGTCTTCGCCGTGATTAGCTGTCGGGTTGCCGTCCTTGTCGAAAGGAGTTGCGATAGATGCTGATTCTGTTATTTCGGCAGGTTCAGGAAGGTCAGCAGAACCGAGCGGTTTGATTTCAGTTGCTTCAATCTGTGAACTTTCGTTGTATTCGGTGTATTTTCCGGTTACTTCAAGTTTGTCTCCTACCTGATACTTATCAAGAGGAGCCTCTTTGACGTAAACGTAAATGCCGGAGTAAGGCTGAGCTTTATCAATGAGTTCAGAAACGTAAAGACCTTTGATCACCGTGTATTCTTTCGCATCGTTGTCATACTTTTTGAAAACGGCCGTAACAACGCATTCGGTTGTAATTTCGGTGTCAACAGGGATTTCGCCTTTCTGGATCCGGGTGATTATCCCTGTCGGCTCAGTCGGATCATCAGTATCAGTGACAGTCGGCTCATCAACATCTGTAACAGCCGGATCATCTGTCTGATCATCAGTATCAGGACCAGTCGGATCATCTGTCTTGCAGTCATCATCAAGTTCCGGGTCACAGTCGGGTGTTGTTCCGCATGCTGCGCAGAACAGCGCGAGCATCAGAGCAAAAAAGATAACTGAGAATTTTTTCATCTTTCTCTCCATAAAAAATTATTAAAAAGTTCAAAGACTCAAACAGCGACAGAGGATTATACACATAATAAAATTTTTTAAAAGGAAAAATAAAAGGGTTTTGTCAATCGGCCGGAAGTGCTTTTTCTGCTTCTGAAATTTCTTTGATTATTCCCCGGATATCATTTTTATCGAAAATTTTCTGCTCGCGTGTCGCCATGTTTTTCATCAGGATTTTGCCGTTCGCCGCTTCGTCTTCTCCGATGACGAAAACGAAAGCTGCGTTTGTTTTTTCTGCTTTCTGAAGGGCTTTTTTCAATTTTCTGGGTTTGTATTCCGCAAGGAAACGGACATTTTCACTAGTCATTTTTTTGGTGAATTCCACAAGCGGAAGCACTGCCTCATCGCAGAGCGCGTATCCCGCCGAAAGGGGCGTCTCTTTGTAAAAATCTTCGGGAATGAGGTCGAAAAGTCGCTCCAGCCCCATCGCAAAACCTGTTGCCGGAGTTTCGCTTCCGCCGATATCGCTGACTAAGTTGTCGTATCTTCCGCCGCCTGCGACCGCATTCTGCGAACCTCCTGTTTTCGCTACGATCTCAAACGCCGTTTTTGTGTAGTAGTCAAGTCCTCTCACGATGAAGGGATCAAGGACGAACGGCACGCCGAAAGCATGGAGCGCTTTCTGAAGTTCTTCGAAATGGTTTTTGCAGTCATCGCAGAGGTAATCGGTCATTTTCGGAACGTCTGAGAAGCGGTTTTTCGGGTCGCACGCCTTGCAGTCAAGAAGACGCAGCGGATTGAGTTCAAGTCTTGTCCGGCAGTCTTCGCAAAGCTCGTCCTTCTTTGCCGAGAAGTATTCGATCAGCTTTTCGCGGTAAGCTGCGCGGCAGTTCTTGCAGCCGATCGAGTTGAGGTGGATTTCGTAATCTATCCCGAAGTGTTCGAGCACGCGTGACGCCGTGAAAATCATTTCGGCATCCATCTGCGGAGTCTCGTCTCCGAAAATTTCTACTCCGAACTGGTGAAACTGGCGGAAACGCCCTTTCTGCGGACGCTCGTATCTGAAAAACGGCGCGATGTAGAACGCTTTGAAAGGCGACGGATAGTTGATTCCGATGCCGTGTTCGACGAAAGCTCTGACGACGCTCGCGGTTCCTTCCGGCCTCATCGCGACGTGTCTGCCTTTCTTGTCGAGGAAATCGTACATCTCCTTTTTCACAACGTCGGTCGTTTCGCCGACACCGCGCTTGAAAAGGGCTATCTCTTCGAGGATAGGCGTTCTGAACTCGCCGAAATTGGCTGAAACCATCATTTTTTTGATATCTTCTTCCATTTTTCCCCAGCGGAAAGCCTTTTCGCCGAAGAGGTCGTTCATTCCCTTGATTGCCGAAATCATTGTGTTTCTCCAATATAAACAACAAAAACGGGCGATGGTAGCACAAAAAGTTAATATTTCAAGGAATGTAGAGACGTTTCATGAAACGTCTCTCCTACAAGTTTTTGTATGCTTCTTCCAGATTAAGTCCTTTTTTGGAGGATTCGATGAGATAGTTTTCGAGCGGTGTCCGCCAGCTGACAGTTGTCGTAACCCCTTCCGAACCGGTGAATCTGTAGCCGTCGCCGCCCTGATAGATGAAATCGGTCGTGATGATTTTATAGGTTTTCGACTTGTCGATTTCTTCGTCTCCGACAAACCATTTTCCCTCTTTTTTTGTTGCGCCGCAGTAGGCGTTTTCCGATTTTTCAATGTCGAAGATCAGGTCTTCGCCCTGAACTGCAGCCTTGACTATGAAGTTGTCGAAAGGAAAGACCGAAAGGATGTCGCTTTTTTTGACGTCTCCAGCTTTTATCGTGTCGCGGAATCCTCCGGGATTGCTGAACGCGGCGTCGTATCCTGGGAAGGATCTGAGCATCGAGCAGGCGAAAAGTTTCTGCAAAGCCGGTGTCTCAAGAGGTTTTTCTGCCGAAATGATCTTTTGTCCAGCCTTTTTTTCAAGCTGCGTCAGATATTTGTCGATAGTTTTCTTAACTTCGAGCGAACCCTCTGATTTCAGCAGGATGTCTCTTTTTAAAGGAACGATCTCGGCATTGACGACTTTTGAATTTTCCCCTTTTTTTTCAATCAAAACTCTTGCGTAACTCGGAAGATAACCTGCATTCTGGATGAAAAGTACGCCGTTTTCTTCAACAAGGGCCTCTTTGTGGTCGTGAGCCGTGAAGACGACCAGAGGTTTTTTCGCAAGCTCAGAAACCCATGTTTTCGCCTCGTTGTGCGATTCGTGAGCCACTATGATATTGAGATCGGTATTTTCTTTGAAAAGAGCGCGCAGAACGGTGTTTTTGGGTTTTGCGATCATCGATTCGACGAAAGGTCTTGAGATGCTTATCCGTTTGACGTCCTCGGTTATTGCCGAAGCGAAAAGGATTTTTTCGTTTCCGGCGTAGATAACTGTGCCCGGATCAAAGAGGTTTTTCATATCTCTCGAGACGAGATTCGAGCATAGATACTGTATTTTTGCAGTCATGGCATTGTTTTTCAGTTCCTTTTCCCCGAAGTCGAATTCGTGGTTTCCGAGTGCCGAGATTCTGTAGCCTAAAAGTCCCATGACTTCAGCCATTGAGGCCCCTTTGACGAAGGTCGAAACGGCGGTTCCGGTATAGCTGTCGCCGCCGGAAAGCCTGATTACCGAGCAGTTTATGCAGTTTTTCTCCTCTTCTTCCCACATTTCGTAAAGGGCGACTCCTTTGTACCAGCCGTCGTTTTCGTAGATGTGGCCGTGCTCGTCGTTGGTGTAGAGAAGAAGGATCGTCGAAGTTTCTTCTTCCTGAAAAAATCCTTCGATCTGCGCGCATCCTGCAAATATGAAAACCAGAAACAGAAACAAGTATTTCTTAAGCATCGGAAACTCCTGATGAAAACCAAAAACGGCGGATAATACCCGAAAACGGCAGGATGTAAAATTGCGACTTGAATTTTTCATGCGGTTTGTGTATAAAAACCGTGCCGTTGAGATTGTTGTATAAGAGAAAATCCGGAGGTAGACCATGAAAAAAATCATGTCGTTTTTCGTGTTGTTTTTGTTTTTCGGCGTTCTGACGGCGCAGGAAGCGCAGAACGAGCAGGCTGCCGCGCAGACTGAGGAAAAATCGGCTGCGGAAGAGGTTAAAGAAGTGACTGAACCGGCTCCGGCAGAAGCACCGGCTGCTGAAAATCAGGAAACCGAAGCGCAGAATGCACCTCAGGAAGAAAAAACTGAGCCTGAAGTAGCGGAAAAACCTGCTGAACCTGAGCCAAAAGAGACAAAAACCGAGACTCCGGTGCAGGCGGCCGCACCTGCGGAAGAGGAAGCGGCGCAGCCTGAAACAGCCGCGGCTCAATCATCATGCGAACCTGTTCAAAAAGAGGAAAAACCTTCGAAAATGTTTTATCAGCTTTCCGCCGGTCTCGGACTTGGCGCATCGATATTCAGCTTCAGGATCAACAACGATATAGATTTCCTGCTTAAACACACGAAAGGGGGAACGAATGTCTATCTCGGGCTCGAAGTCGACTTCAGATACAGCCCGTACATAGACGACCATTCGATTTACGAAATCCCTCTCCAGCTGAACTTCATGTTCGATTTTCCGCTGCGGCATCACAATATCAGCCGTGTTGCAATTTGGTTCTCCGGCGGAATCGACCTCGCGATAGGCTATCTTTCCTATTACGACTATGATGATTACGAGCTGGATGACGGCAAAGACCGCGATTCCCATTTCAAAGTTCTGGCGGCATGGGGTTTCGGCGTAAATCTGCTTTTCAAAAACGATGTCACTCTGAAACTCGGTTTCGACAGTTTCTACGGCAAATATCCGGATCTTGTCTGTGTGGCAGGTTACCGTTTTTAGGTGATTTTTATGAAAAAATTCGCTCTCTTTTTCACAGTTTTTCTCTTTTTCGCTTTTCTGGCTGCGGAAGATGTGAAAACGGGCGAATACGATTTCGGCGATATCACGGTCACGCTGTTTGAAGAAAGGGAGCCGGAACCGGAAGAAGAGCCGGAGCCTGAAGAACAGCACGAAGCGGCGGAAGAAGAGGAGGTCAACTGGTGTGAAAACCAGGCAGAAAACAAAGGGCCTGAAATTTTTTATATTCAGCCGACATTCGGAATCGGCACAGGGTTGTCAAAATTCCGTCCGACTTTAACTCTGGATATCGATTTTCTTGCGGCGCATTTTGAAAAGCACAATCTCTACTTCGGTCTTGACCTGGATTTGAGGTATGTCATTTTTTGGGAAAAAATAGGCGATGTGCCGACGCTGGAATTTCCTGTTCAGGCGAACGCAGTTGTCGAATTCGTGCAGGGAAAAGGTTTTCTGCAATCGTGGAATCTCTGGCTTTCGCTCGGTGTTGACCTGATTTTTTATAATGAATTAAAAAAACATTATTTTTGGGACGGCAGCTATGTTTACAGATATGATTGGTGGAACCTTTCTTTTACATATTTTGCTGCATGGGGAATAGGAATCGACCTTCTGTTTGAAAGAGATGTCGTCATGAGGTTCGGCATTGACGGGCTAGGCGGGAAATATCCCGATTTTATGGTCGGTTTCGGCTATCGTTTTTAGGAGTTCTGATGAAAAAGATCGTGCTTCTTTTCGCAATTCTTTTCTTTTTTGCCGTTCTGGAAGCGGAAAATGCGGAATCAAAGGCGGCAGATCCTGCACAATCGCCTGAAAACAAGGCTGAAACAGCTGAATGTGTGAAAAAACCGAAGAGCGTTTTATTTATGCCGTCATTGGGGTTTGATGTCGCGTCTCTTTCGCTGGACGCCCGTTTTGAAGTGGATTTCCGTGTTGCAGGACTTCTGCAGGAAAGCGCTTTTTATCTCGGACTTGATGCCGGAGCGTTTTATTCAAGATATGCTCACGAGAGGCTGGGATTTCCTATGCATGTAAAATTCTTTTTCGATTTCAAACAGCCGGCGCACTACAAAGCACTTGATTATGCGGGATTCTGGCTGGCTGTCGGCGTTGCGGGGATCAGGTATGTTGACGGCAGATACGATGATTATATCGATTACAACAGGGAAATATATCTTTCGGTGGGCGGCGGAGTCGATATGACATTTAAAAATAATATCGTTCTGAGGGTGGCGGTCATAAGTGCATTTGATTATTTCTCTGTTTATCTTCCGGACTTCAACATTGCCGTCGGTTACCGTTTTTAGGTGATTTTGATGAAGAAACTGCTTCTCTTTTTCACAGTTTTTCTCTTTTTCGGCTTTTTGATTGCGGAAGATGTGAAAACGGGCGAATACGATTTCGGCGATATCACGGTCACACTGTTTGAAGAAGAATCTCCAGAAGCTGAAAAGGCGCGGAAAGAAGCAGAGGAAAAAGAAAAACCTGTTCTGAACGAAGAAGGGAAAATCTGCTGTTGCGATATTCCGGATGAAAAGGCTTTCGAGCCGAAAAAATTTTACATTCAGCCGGCTCTCGGGTTTGGCACAGGATTGTCTCTATACCGCTTTACGGCTGCTTTTGATGCTGATTTTCTTTTGGCACGCACTGAAAAAATCAATTACTATGTCGGCTTGGATATTGATGCAAGGTTTTCATATTTTGGCGGGGCGGATCCCAAAGAAATAGCTGTTCAGGCGAATGTGGTTTTTGATTTCCTGCGGGACGATCCGAATCTCAGAACCGCAAGTCTCTGGATCTCGGCAGGAATAGATCTTATATTTATCAGAGACATGATAGACGGGGATTATGAAGACCATGTTTTCGAATATTCTCAGGCATGGGGGTTGGGAGTCGATATGGTTTTTAAAAACTATGTCGTTCTTAAACTGGGAATAGACGGTTTGGTAGGAATATGGCCGGATCTGACTATCGCAGTGGGTTACAGGTTCTGATTATGCGGGGCGTGATGAAAAAAATAATTCTTTTTTTCGCGGTATTTTTCCTTTTTTCGGTGCTTGCGGCTGAAGAAATGCCATCTGAAAATAAAGAAACTCAGGAATTGTCCGAAAACACGAATGCCTGTCCCTGCAATGAGTTCAAAAATTATAATAAAACCAAAAAATTCTACTTTGCGCTGGTCCCGACATTTGAACTCCTTTGGACGATTTCAGCCGGAATGGATATTGATTTCCTTCTGAAACATACGGAAAAAGGACACAATATATACATGGGATTGAGTTTTACTCCCGGATATTCATTCTTTCAATATGGTTTTTTTAATGCCTTTGAACTTCCGTTTCAGGTGAACGCGGCTTTTGATTTCAAGCAGAACAACTGTATTGTCGATTATCTTTCTCTGCGGATTTCGGGCGGAATCAATCTGATTTTCGGGCAGCCCGAAACCAGTAATTATAGTGACGATGCAAGACGTTACGGCGGGTTGAGCAGAATTGTGCCTGCCGCCGTGATAAATCTTGATCTGATATTCGTCAACAATATGATTTTCCGTGTGGGTTTGGATATGGCAAGTGACACATCATCCTTCTATGATGACTGGATGCCGTTTCCGATTTTCGGGCTCGGCTACCGTTTTTAGGTGCTTTTATGAAAAAATTCGCTTTGTTTCTCACATTTTTTCTCTTTTTCGGTTTTTTGAGTGCGGAAGAAGTGAAAACGGGCGAATACGATTTCGGCGATATCACAGTCACGCTGTTTGAAGATAGGGAACCGGAGCCTGAACCGGAGCCGGAACCTGAACCAGAACCGGAAAAAGAGCCTGAGCCTGAGCCGGAAAGTCCGCTTGAAAATAAAGTGAAAGAACCGAAACCGTTTTATATCCAGCCTATGGTCGTTGTCGGAATTTCTTACGGGGGAGAAGACGACAGGCTCTACGAAGTTGTCGATACGAATGCCGATCTCGCTTTTCATCTCGCAGAGACAAGTCGAGGAGACAATATTTATCTTGGATTTAATTTGGGAGTAAGATACTCAGGTTCGCTTTTCCGTACTGTCGAAATACCGGTTCAGTCTAAACTTGCTTTTGATTTCAAAAGAAATTCGCCTTACGGAACTCCTGAATATGTAAGTTTTTGGCTTGCTCTGGGGCTCAGCGCAGGACTTTATGATTCAGCCTATGTTTTTCCGTTTGATCCAAGTGAAGAGGTAAGTCCGGAGTGGGATATGATCTTTTCGTGGGGAATAGGGACCGATCTCTCTTTTGAGAACGGGTTCATTTTGCAGTTCGCTATAAAAAGTTTCATTTATTTGTATCCTGTCCCGTCTTTTGGTTTGGGGTGCAGGTTTTAGGGGAAATTTATGAAAAAAAAGGTCGTGTTTTTCGTGATCATGCTTGTTTTAGGGCTTTTGAGCGCTGAAGAAATGCAGAAAGAGACGCCTTCTCCCGATACGAAAACCACAACCGAGGAAAAAAACGATGAGAAACCGAAATTTTTCTATATTCAGCCTGCTTTAGGCTTGTCTTCCGGATTCATGGGGGTTTCCGTCATGGCAGATATAGATGCCGGATTCCTTGTCAAACACACCGGAAAAGGAATAAACATTTATCTGGGGCTTGATTTTGATTTCAGATACAGCCAGCGGCCGGGTATATTCGAAGAAGAGGACATTGAAAACATTCTGGAATTTCCGATACAGGCAAATCTTACTATTGATTTTAAAAACAGAAACAGGCTTGCACCGCATATTGCGTTTATTTCTGTCTGGGGTTCTCTCGGAGTAAATCTTTTCATTGAACAGGAATTTAACTGGCATAGTTACAATTATGAATACACCGGAGGACTTAGAGAAGGAGTGGCCTGGGGCACGGGTTTCAGCATCCTTTTTAAAAGCAATATGGTCTTCAAAACGGGAATATCGGCGTTTCGCGGGCGTTATCCGCAGGTTTTCCTGCTGATCGGTTACCGCTTTTAAGGTTTTTTGATGAAAAAACTGCTTCTCTTTCTCTCAGTTTTTTTCTTTTTCGGTTTCCTGACAGCGGAAGAAGTGCAGGTCGGCAAATATAAATTTGAAGATGTCACGATAACACTGTTTGAAGACAGGGAACCTGAACCGGAAAAAGAAGCTGAAAAAGAGCCTGAACCTGGAGATGCTGAATGTGGCTGCGGCAATTCAGGTAAAACCTATGAAAAACCGAATTTCTTTTATATCCAGCCGGCTCTCGGATTCGGCAGCGGACTTTCACTCTACCGGCCGACTGTAGCCCTTGATGCCGGTTTTCTTGTCGGCAGCACTCCGGAAGTCAACTATTATGTCGGGTTGGATCTCGATCTTTGGTGGCCGCTTGACAGTATTACTGACCGTTATGATCCTATTTTGAATTTTTTTGTTAAGGCGGACGGAGTTTTTGACGTTATGACCGGAAATAATCCGTATATAAGATCGGTAAGCCTCTGGATATCGGTAGGACTTGATATGATGTACGGTCATAAAATAGATGATGTCGGAAAAAAGTTCGATGCAGCTGTGCAATATGACGTAGCATGGGGAACCGGAGTCGATCTGGTCTTCAGGAACTATCTTGTGCTGAAATTGGGATTGGACAGTTTTGGGGGGTTTGTTCCCGACTGTACATTTGCCGTTGGTTACAGGTTTTGATCATGAATAATGGGTTTGTGAAGAAAATATCACTGCTTTTTGCAGTATTTTTTCTTCTTTTCTCATTGTCCGCCGAAGATGCGGCGCAGGAAAACAAAGAAACTCCCGAAAAACAGGATGTCTCCTGCGGCTGCGGTGAAGAAAAGACTGATAACCCCGCCGATTTTTTCTATTTTTCGCCCTTCATAGGATTGTACGGTTTGGGGATCGACCTCGGGATGAGTGCCGATTTTCACATAAAACAGATAGGAAAAGGAAAAGATGTCTATTTGGGATTCAAGACCGATTTCAGGTTCGGGCGATCTATGACGCATTCAGACAGAGTATATGATATATATCTGCCGCTTCAGATGAAGAGCTCTTTCAACTTCAAGCAGCGCGCTCCCTATATCGATACGCTGGCTCTATGGATCACTCTCGGAGCCGATCTTGTTTTTGAGGGGCAGTACGAAAGAGTTTATGTCGAAGAGATACATCTTGGAAAAGACAACTACAAATATGACGGTCTGACCAGAGTCGATGCCGCATGGGGCATAGGTCTCGATGTCATATTGGATTACAATATCGTTTTTACGGCGGGATTTAATTCATTCAAAGGGAAATATCCTATTTTGAGTCTGGCTTTCGGGTATCGTTTTTAGGAGCTTTTATGAGAAAAGTCTTGATATTTTCATTGATTCTCATGCTTTTCGGCGCTTTATCTGCCGAAGAAGCCGTGAATGCGGAAAACGCTCCTGAAAAACAGAAAATCTTCTATATCCAGCCGACATTCGGATTCGGGACTGGGTTTTCGCTCTTCAGACCTACGATCTCGCTCGATGCGGATATCCTCGTGGCAAAACTTGCGAAATCGGATGTTTATGTCGGCCTTGACTTGGATTTCAGATACATAGTTCTTCAGCAGGTGATAGGACCAGCGCCGAAAGTCGAGCTTCCTCTGCAGGTAAACACGGTTTTTGACTTCGCAACACCGAACGGCGTCCTTAAATCAGTCGGATTATGGCTTTCCGCCGGAGTCGATCTGATATTTTACAGAGGATATTACCATCGTCCGGATAAAAACGGAGAAATGGATTATTATTATGATGCGCACGATTCTTTGAGATATTTCGCCGCGTGGGGAATAGGGCTCGACCTCCTGTTTGAGAGGAATATCGTTCTGAAACTGGGCATAGACGGCTTCGGCGGAATATACCCCGATCTTACGGTAACAGCCGGTTACCGTTTTTAAAACTCGCTCATTTTTTTGCGATTTAAATTGAAAACTTCTTAAAAATTGAGGCATTATGAAAAATTCAAATTATATTCACAGAAAAGCTGATGATTTTTTTGCCGCATGGAAAAAAGATCAGCAAAGAAAACCGCTGATCGTGAAATGGGCGAGACAGGTCGGCAAAACAGAAACCATTCTCCATTTCGCAAAGCAGAATTACAAAAATGTCGTCTATATCAATTTCGTTACCGATGAAAAGTTCAAATTGATAACCCGTGACGGATATGAACCTGAAAATATTATAAAAAATATAACTCTGATCGACCAGACAAAGAAGTTCGTGCCTGAAAAAACGCTTATCATTTTTGACGAACTTCAGGAGTTCCCGGATATTGCGACTTCTCTTAAATTTTTCAATCTCGACGGGCGTTTCGACGTAATATGCTCAGGTTCGCTTCTCGGAATAAACTATCGGAGAATCGAGAGCAACAGCGTGGGCTACAAAACCGATTTTGAGATGTCTTCTCTCGATTTTGAGGAATTTCTTCAAGCGAAAGCTTATGAGAACGCTGCTGACGAAATGCTTGCCAAAATGAAAGGCATAACTCATTTTTCGGAAATCGAAATATCAGTTTTCAACAATCTTTTCAATGATTTCTGCGTTACCGGCGGAATGCCTGCAATAGTCTCTGCCTACTTGAAAAACGGAAATTTTAACGGTGTGCTTGAAATGCAGAAACAGCTGATTCTTGATTACAAAGAAGACGCGAAGAAGTATGCCGAAGGTCTGGACAAAGCGCGGATAATCCATGTCCTTGACCACATTCCGGCGCAGCTTGCGAAAGAAAATAAAAAATTCCAGATTTCGAAAGTTGCACCCGGTGCAAGGTTCAGGGATTACTGGGGCTGCATCGAATGGCTGCGGGATGCAGGGATAGTCAATGTCTGCTACTGCCTGAACTTTCCGGAGCTTCCGCTGAAAGGGAATTACGACGAATCGAAATATAAACTTTATTTTTTCGACACAGGACTTCTTCTTGCGGGGCTTGATGAAGATGCACAGGATGACTTTCGTGTCAACGGAAATTTCGGTGTCTACGGCGGCGCACTTTACGAAAACATAGCGGCAGAATCGCTGAAAAAGCAGGGTTTTGAGCTTTATTACTACAAAAGAGAGGATTCGACTCTTGAAGAGGATTTTTTCATCCGGGCAAAGAATTTTCTGATTCCGGTCGAAGTAAAAGCTAAAAACAGAACTGCGAAATCGCTGCGGACGCTGATTGAAAGCGGCAAATATCCCGATATAACCTGCGGAATAAAGTTTGTCCGCGGCAATGTCGGCTTTGCGGACAATATTTTTACTTTCCCTTATTTTTGCTCTTTTCTGCTGAAACGATACATTAAGGAAGGCGGCTTTCCGAATTAAAAGGTAGTTGCAGGTGATCTATGAAAAAACTGCTTCTCTTTCTCACAGTTTTTCTCTTTTTCGGCTTTCTGAGCGCGGAAGATGTGAAAACGGGCGAATACGATTTCGGCGATGTCACTGTCACGCTGTTTGAAGATAGGGAACCCGAGCCTGAACCCGAACCAGAACCTGAACCGGAAAAAGAGCCGGAGCCTGAACCTGCGGAACCCGAGCCGGAAATCAGGGAAAAGCCTAAGTTTTTTTATATCCAGTCGGTTTTAGGTACGGAATTTGGCAGCATGATGTTTTTCGGAGCTGTGGTTAATTTGGATATTGATTTTCTTGTCGCCGAAACGAAAAGAAAAAACAATATATACCTCGGTGTCGATTTGGGAGCGGTATTCGCACCTGAGCATTTTTGGGGAATTCCGCTTCAGGCGAATATCACTTTCGATTTCAAACAGAAAGATCCCAGGCTGAATTATGTGAGTCTGTGGATGTCGCTCGGAGCGAATTTCTGTTTCGAGATATGGAGAGATTTTTCGGAACGGTATGTTGCGGTTGCATGGAGAACCGGTCTGAGCATTGTTTTTGTGAATAACATGGTGATAAAAATAGGGCTTGACAGAGTTCCGCGGGAAAAAGACGTACACAATCTCCGAGGATTATATTTGAGTCTTATGATTGCCCTGGGATACAGGTTTTAGAGGAGTGTTATGAAAAAAATCACGGTATTTTTAATAATATTCCTCTTTTTCAGTGTCATCATGGCGGAATCCGTGTCGAATGAATTGAAAACGGCTGAAAGCGGCGGATCTGAAACTGTGGCTGAAACTGAAGATGCCCCGAAAAAATTTTATATACAGCCGGCTTTGGGAGTTGGAACAGGCTTTTCCCTTTTACGTACGACTGCCGCTTTGGATATCGATTTCCTTTTAAAGCGTTTCGATAGCAGCGATGTAAATCTCTATACGGGTTTTGATTTTGATTTCAGATATATGACTGCTGCTTGGTGGAACATCATTGAACTGGCTTTGCAGGCAAATGCGGTTGTGGATATAGATTTAAAAAACCAGCCGCATTTGAAATCAGTAAGTGTGTGGGCTTCGCTCGGACTTCTGCTGCTTTTCGATAAGGATGAATTTGATGAAGATTATTGGAGCGATTATTTTTTGGTTTTGAAGCCCGCTTGGGGATTCGGAACCGATCTCGTTTTTAAAAACGGGATGGTGTTGAAGCTCGGATTAGACGGATTTCTCGGTAAATATCCCGATCTGACTGTCGCAGTAGGCTACCGTTTTTGATCTAAAATTTGGAGACGAATCTGTTTCCTTCGATGTATTTGCGCCAGGGTTTGTCCTTAAATTCTCCGGCGTAGTCGATGTTTATCCGCGGCGCGGAAACTATGTTGAAATCGGGGAGAGCGGGATTTTTTTCGAGAAAAAGTTCTTTTCCGCTCACAAGGTCGCATCCGTTCAGGCTTTTGTCGAGAAGGAGCGCTTTCGCAAGTTTGCCGGGACCGTTCGTGAGGTCGGTTTCTTTGACGATCCCTTTGCGATTTTCCCTGATCAGTTCAAGCCCTTTGACCGGTTCGACTGCACGGATAAGGACAGCCTGCGGATCATCTTTCGGCGCCGAAACGACATTCAGGCAGAAGTTCATCCCGTAGATCATGTAGATGTAGGCGTGTCCGCCCGGCAGAAACATCGCCTCGGTTCTTTCGGTACGTCTGCCTCCGAAAGTGTGGCAGCCTTTGTCAAGAACGCCGCAGTAAGCCTCGGTTTCGACGATTTTTGTGACGATCCTGCCGCGTTCAGTTTCTCTCACAAGATAGTGACCGAGCAGATCTTCCGCGACGCTGAGAGCGCCTCTCATGAAAAAAGAGCGTGGAAAACGCATGAAAACTCCGTTAAAACAAACCGTTAAAGACACCGGAATTTATGCAATCGCAGAAGCAAAGCAAAAAAATTTCCTAATTTTTTCTATGTTGTATAGTCGCCCGTTTTTATTTGTTTTGTTTTTTTTAAGGAGGAAAACATGATCAACATCGCTCTTTTCGGAGTTCCGGGAGCAGGAAAAGGAACACAGGCACAGCTGCTTAAAGAACATTTCAACCTTTGCCACATTTCGACAGGCGAACTTATCCGCCAGGAAATCCGCGGCGGAACAGAACTCGGCAAAAAGGCGAAAGCCATCATCGACAGAGGCGAACTTCTTGACGACGCAATCATTTCCGACATGTTCAAAAGCGAACTCAAAAAGAATATCGGCGGCAACGGATTCCTTTTCGACGGTTATCCGAGAACGCTGAAACAGGCTGAGATCTTCGACAATATGCTGAAAGAACTCGGTCTCAAACTTGACTGCATGGTAGAGATCCTTCTTTCGGAAGAAGAATCGACGAAAAGGATCCTCAAAAGAGCGGAGATCGAAGGGAGATCCGACGACAACCCCGAAACCGTTAAAGCCCGTTTCGAGGAATACCGCGGCAAAACAGCTCCGATCGCGGACCACTACAAAAAACTCGGCCTTTACAAGAGCGTAGACGGCTTCGGAAAGATCGAAAACATCCAGAAAAAGATCGTTGAAATCATAGAAACACTTCGTTAATTCGTTATTTGCCGCCAATTCCTTGTCGATATTTAGAAATTTCGATAATCCGATATGTCGACGGCGGCAATCCGACATTTCGACATGGCAGCATCAAAAGACAATCTAAATTTGACTTTCAGCTGTTTTTCCGTATTATACCGCGTCAATTTTGCCGGAGTGGTGAAATAGGTAGACGCACTGGACTCAAAATCCAGCGGGGGCGACCCCATACCGGTTCGATTCCGGTCTCCGGCACCATTTTTTATTTCATGAAATTATTTTTTGAAAACGCAGTTGGAAAATTCCTGAGGCATATTGTTTTTGTACGGCGAAGGATTCGTGCCGAGCGGATGGTCGTAGAAAAATTTTACAAGCGCATCAATGTCGCTCTGAGATGTCTGAGGATTGTGACCGCCGCCGTGGTTGCAGAGAATCGCGCTGTGTCCGTTCTCAAGGAGATAATTTCCGTCATTCTGCGCTGTTTCGTTGAAATCAATCGTGAAATCAATCATTCCGTCTGAAGTGCTCCATGTATCGCTGCCGGCATCGCCGAACATGAACATCTGAGTGTATTTGTTGTGTTCTTCGGCAAAATCGGGCCATGAGAAGAAAGAGGCTATCGGAATCGGATTTCCGCTGACTTCTACTGTACCGAGTGCTTCGAGGTTCGCCTGATTCGAGAAATAAGCGCCTGAATATGTGAGAACGCTCGCAATTTTATCCGGTCTCATAAGAGCGATGCTGTCAGCTGCTATTGCGCCGGCTGAAAATCCCGAAATGTGGATGCGCTCTTCATTGATCATCTCTCTGGATTCAAGGCATTCCAGAATTGCATCAAACATGTCTGCTTCAGCGTTTCCGTCTTCCAGAGTTACGATATCCCAGTCGAGGCCTGTCGGCGGTATGCTGAGCTGGAACTTGTCGCTTCTCGCTTCAGGGATGACAAGGATAAACGGCATTGTTTCATTATTTACATTCCCGGAAAGAATTGTGTCGATATCGGATGCCGAAGTATTGTACGGATGATAGAAAAACACAACCGGGAGTTTTTCATTATTTGCGTTCGACGGTATACGAAGGTAGAAATTTCTGACAAGTACGTTATCGCCTTCGCCTACCATCAGGTTTTTGTTGTAACCTTCCTTGAAATTTGCGCATGTAAGCGGTTCTCCGTCAGGAGTTTCAGGATCTTCGGGATCTTCGGGTTTATCTTCTTTAACAATATCGTCTTCCGTGAAGAAATGGCAGATTTCGGAAAATTCTTCGGGAAGTGCTTCTTTATACGGAGAAACATTCGTGCCGAAAGGATGGTCGGCAAAGAATTTTATCGCAGCTTCAGGCTTTATGCCGGCATAATATGTGTGACCCTGACCGTGTTTGCAGAGAATCGCGTCGTGACCGAGTTCTGTAAGATAATGTGCGCCGAAACGCGCCATCCGGTTAAAATAGATCATAAACATTCCGCTCATACCCCAGGAATCCTGTTCTTCATCGCCGTAAACAAAAACCTGCGGATATTTGTTGTGTTCTTCTTCAAAATCAGGCCAGCTGAAGAAGTCGCCGACTTTCATTCCGTAAACTGTACCGAGATCATCGCGGCTTGATTTGTCAGAGAAGTATGCGCCTGAATATGAAAGGATGCTTGCAACTTTATCGGGTCTCTGGAGACCGATGCTGTTTGCCGTGATTGCGCCTGCCGAGAAACCGGAAACGTGGATGTGTTTTTCGTCGATTTTCCACTTTTTCTCAAGGCATGCAAGAACTGCGTCGAACATGTCGGCTTCAGCGCTTCCGTCTTTGAGATTCATCATATCCCAGTCAAGACCTGACGGCGGAATATTGTTGAATCCGAAAATATCGCTTCTCGATTCAGGAGTTACAAGGATGAACGGCATCGTTTCATTACTGACATATTCCGAAAGAAATTTCTCAAAATTGTCTGCTTTGTCGCCGTAACCGTGATAAAGGAAAATTACGGGAACTTTTTCCAATGAATCGACATTTTCAGGCAGTCTCAGATAGAAAGAACGAGCGAGCTCATTTTTTCCTTCGCCTACGATCAGATTTTCATTGAGTCCTTCCGCGAAGTCTTCGCATTTGAGAGACTCTTTTGCAGGTTCTTCCTCGTCGGGTTGTTCCTTGTTGTCGGAATCGGTTTCCGAAGGTTCGGCATCGCCGTCGGTTTCAGCCGGTTCCTCATCAGAAATCTCGTCGCTGTCGCCGTCGGAAATCTCCTCCGGTTCCTTTTCTTTGTCGCCCTTCTTTGAATCTCCGCAGGAAACAGCGAAGACAAGCACCAGAGCAAGTGTTAAAAACCACAAAAATTTTTTCATAATACTCTCCTTAGTAAATACGCCAAAAACACGCAAAAACTTTAGAAATTTCGTTTGTTTTGTCAAATTTGTGGAAAAAACGCCGTTTCAGGGCAAAAAAAATGGCGACCTTTGGGGGACTCGAACCCCCGTTACCGGCGTGAAAGGCCGATGTCCTAACCACTAGACGAAAAGGTCACCAAAAAAAGTGAGAGCGAATGGTGGGTCGGGCGGGACTCGGACCCGCGACCCCCTGATTAAAAGTCAGATGCTCTTCCATCTGAGCTACCGACCCATTCAACTCAAGAAATCGTTTTTGTAACGAACCGGAAAAACGGCGGTATAATAGTGAAAAGTCACTCAATGTCAAACTTTTACCGGTTTTATTTTATAATTTATTGATTTTGTTGAATATTTTTCGTGGTATCCGGATGAAAAGCCGTTTTTTTCAGCTGAAATCTGTCTATTTTTATTTTTTGAGTAAAATAGCGCGTTTGTTTTGGAGGTGTTTCATGGCAAAAAAAGAGGTCAGTACCGGAAAGATGATTCTCATGCATCTTTCGTTGATTCTGATATGCGCGATCGTTATTTATCCGGTGCTCTGGGTCATAAAAATGGCTCTTTCGAGCGGTCAGGGCTTTTCCCTTTCGGCAAATCCGATTCCTACCGAGTTCACTTTGAGCAACTTCAAAGACGTCATTTTTACGACGGATTCAAACGGAAGCTGGCTTTTCGGCAGGCAGTTCTTAAACAGCGTCGTAATTTCGGCTGCGACTACGCTTTTAGGAATAACCCTTGCAACTACGGCAGGTTACGCATTTTCTCGCTTTGAGTTTCCGGGCAAGAATTTCGGAATGAAAATGTTTCTCGTAAGCCAGATGTTTCCGGGTGTCGTCATGGCGATCCCGCTTTACATCCTGCTCGACAAACTGGGACTTCTCAACAGCATGGCGGGACTTGTGCTCGTCTATTCGACAACGGCGATCCCTTTCTGCGTCTGGATGCTCAAAGGTTATTTCGACACGATTCCGAAGGATCTTGAAGAAGCAGCAATCATGGACGGCGCCTCGCAGTGGACAATTTTTATAAAAATCGTAATGCCTCTGGCCAAACCGGCAATAGTTGTCACGGCGCTTTTCAGCTTTATGACGGCGTGGAACGAATTCATTCTTGCTGCAACTTTCCTGGGCGATGAAAGGGCTTTCACGCTTCCCGTCACGCTTCAGCACTATGTCGGAAGCTATTCGACCGAATGGGGACACTTTGCGGCCGGTGCGATAATCGTTTCGCTTCCCGTTATGATTCTTTTCTTTATTCTCCAGAAAAGCCTTATCGGCGGACTTACTGCCGGCGGCGTAAAAGGATAAATTCCCGAAATATACGGTCTTTACCGGTTTACCAGTTGATACTGTTGTCTCTGATGCAGCGGACGTTGAATTTGTGATCTTTGTTGTAGTTGCCGATTGCACCGGTATCGAAATTTACGCGGAATGCGACGATTGCGCTTTTCGAGCGTGCCGAAGATGACCAGTACCAGCCTGAATCTTCGCCTTGATAGCTGTGATTTTCGCCGTCATCGCAGCCGCCGCAGCCGAACTCTTCCTTCAGATCGTCCCATGTAAGATGCTGGTTGACCCTTGAAACAGGGCATGAGCCGCCCGGTTCGGTCGCAGGACAGTTTGTGATCCGCATTCTGAGTTCGTCTATTGTCGGAAGATACCAGTCGTCGTAGCCTTTGTTCTCCAGTTCGTCGCAGTATTTCACCGCTTCATCCCAGGTCATCGGATCAGGTGCGGCGTCAGACCATTCGTCAAGGCATGAGACACAGAAAAACACTGGGAGTAAAAGGAATAGAAAGGGGATTTTTTTCATATATAGGATTATTCAGCTTTCTTTTCGTCAGCTTTTTCAGGCTCTTTTTCGGTGAAAACCATCTTTTCGACCATTTTGTCGAGAACTTTCTGCTCTTTTATTTCATATTTCTTTGCATTGATTCTCTCTTCGCCTGCATATTCGCGGAGTTTGTTAGCGAACTCTGCCGGAAGACCGTACTGCATAGCTTCCTGTGCGAAAGCGATGTCAACATCCTTATCGGTTACGGTGATGTCAAGTTTGTCAGCGAGAGTGTTGAGGATTATGTATCTCTTGATCGCGAATTTTGCATCGTCTTCGATTTTTGCAAGTTCTTCAGCGGGAACTTCTTCAGCCTTGAACTCTCTCTTGTAGTCGTCGATTCTTGCGTTTTTCTCATTCAGCATAAATGACGGCGGAACTTCGAACTCGTACTCTTTGACGTAGGTTTCGATCGCGATGTTCTTTTTAGCCTGCATCGAAATGTCGCTCAAATAGTTCTCGATATTTTTCTTAATCTGCTCTTTGAGCTCTGCGACAGTGTTCGGATAACCTTCTTTTCCGGCAAGGAATTCATCGGTAAGTTCAGGCGCATTCGCGCATTTTTCGACTTTCGTTATATCGATCGTGAACTGAACGGTTTTTCCTGCAAGTTCTTTTGACCTGTAATCTTCAGGGAATTTGACGTCAGCGGTGAAGGAATCGCCTTTTTTGTGACCGTAAAGCGCTTTTTCGAAATCGGGAACGAATTTTCCGTCGCCGACAATGACCGTTACGTCTTTTCCAGCTGTGTTCTCGACTTCTTTATCATCGATTTTTCCGACAAAGGAAATGACGAGTCTGTCTTTTTCAGCCGTAAGTTCTTCGTCACTCTCTTTGTATTCTATAAATCTTGCCTTGATTGCCTCAAGTTCGTTCTCAAGCATTGTTTCGTCGTATTTTATCGGAGTGAAATCGTGCTCGAAAGGTTTGAGTTCGATGTCGATTTCCGGGAAAACTTCTGCACGGAGTTTGAAAGTGAAAGCGCCGGTTTCGGTAAGTTCAACTTCGTCAAAAATCTCGGGATTTGTTGCGAGTCTCAGTTTTTCCTTAAGAACCGCTTCCTGCATACCTTCGGAAATGAAATGTCTCTCGACATCAGCTTTTACGTTTTTGCCGTAGAACTGCTTCAGAACGTTGAGCGGAACTTTGCCCGGTCTGAAACCTTTTACCGTTACCGTGTGCGAAAGATGGGAATATTCCTGTTTGAACTGAGTCTGAACTTCTTCAGCAGAAAAGCTGACTTCGATTTCTTTTTCCACTGTGCTGAGATGATTGATTTTGTAATCCATTTTTTTTCTCCTTTCAATCTGTTATTGTCAAAAAACCGTCGTTATTACAAGCAAGTCTGGTGCGAAGGGGGGGACTCGAACCCCCACGGTTGCCCGCCAGATCCTAAGTCTGGTGCGTCTGCCAATTCCGCCACTTTCGCAAAATACAACTTTCCTTATTTTTGGAAAGCTAAAAAATATGTGAGGTAATCAAAAGTAGAAAAAAGATGGTAGGCCCTAAAGGATTCGAACCTTCGACCCACTGATTAAGAGTCAGTTGCTCTACCAGCTGAGCTAAGGGCCCACATTCTGCGTAATG
>Ga0310690_10000992_pt1 | contig 53754 bp, 41 predicted proteins | sample AusTroGonzalo_MG_2_FD_207661 | JGI IMG/M metagenome (GOLD analysis project Ga0310690, IMG submission 207661) | Bovine rumen microbial communities from tropical cattle in Woodstock, Queensland, Australia - Gonzalo_04 (v2) (version 2) | ecosystem: Host-associated > Mammals > Digestive system >... | reverse complement strand
CCGGGACAGATGAGGCTCTCCCGGTTCATCGCGTGGCGCTACCTCTTTGCCAAGAAGTCGCACAATGTGATCAACATCATCTCGATCATCTCGGCGGCCGGCATTGCCATTGGTTGCGCCGCGCTGGTCATCATCCTATCCATCTACAACGGCTTCGACGGCATCGTCCGCGGCCTCAACGACAGCTACACGGCCGACGTGCTCATCACGCCTGCTGCCGGGAAGGTGTTCGCCGAAGACGCGCGCTTCGACTTCCTCAGGGAGGATCCGCGCGTGAAGGCCGCCTGCGGCGTGCTGGAGGAAAACGTGTTCGTGCAGTACGGCGACCGGGAAAAAGTCGTCGTGGCGCGCGGCGTCGACTCGCTGTATGAACAGGTTACCGGCCTGAAGGAACATCTCGTGGAAGGCTCGTTCGAACTCAAGTTCGGCGACTTGCCGCAGGTGGTGCTGGGGCGCACCGTGGCGATGGAACTCGGCGTCCGTACCGCGTTCCTCCAGCCGCTGACTGTGTGGTTCCCCAGCCGCACGCAGCAGGTGGACCTGCTCAACCCGCTCGGCTCACTGCGCAAGGAGAAACTGCATCCAGCCGGCATCGTATCGCTCGAGCAGGAATTCGACCAGAAATACATGTTCCTGCCGCTCGACGCGCTGCGTTCGCTGCTGGAATACGACGACGAGGTCTCCGGTGTGGAGGTGTATCTGGCGCCGGAGGCGCTCAACCGTCACGGCCTGGCGCCGACGGCGCTGTTGGCCGCGTGGCAGGAGCGGCTCGGGCCCGACTTTCTCGTCCGCGACCGGCAGCAGCAGAACACTATGCTCTACAAGCTGCTGAAGTACGAAAAGATCGCCATCTACCTGATCCTGCTCTTCGTGATGCTGATCATTTCGTTCAACATCTACGGTTCCCTCTCGATGCTCATCATCGAGAAGCGCGACGACATCGGCACGCTGCGCGCCATGGGCGCCGACGACGCGCTGGTGGAGCAAATCTTTGTGCGGGAAGGCTGGCTCATTTCGCTGCTGGGCATCGCCATCGGCGTGGTGGTGGGCCTGCTCGTCTGCTGGGCACAGCAGCGCTTCGGCCTGGTCAAGATGCCGGGCAATTTCGTGGTGGAGGCCTATCCTGTAATCGTCCGGATTTCCGACGTACTGATCATCATCGCCGGCGTCGCCCTTATCGGGTGGCTCATATCCCTCCTCACCCGCCGGCTGTGCGGGCGCTGATTCTCTCACTAAACCAACGCGACAGAGCGAAAGCCTACGCGCCTTTCAGCATATCCTCGAGGGCCTGGGCTTCTTCGTTGTAGCCGAAGGTCCGGTAGAGGCGGACGAGGTAGTAGTAGGTGGTGGCGCAGTCGTCGGAGATGCGCTTATTGAGAATGTCGTCATCCTCAGGTCCTATGGGAGACGAGTAGTACAGGAGCATCTGCAGCGTCTCGCGGGCCAGCTGGTTGCCTACTGCCAGGGCCTTCTCGGGCTTCCCGAGGCGGAAGTAGTCTTCCACGATACCCATGAGCGACCACTCGTTGAGGCTGCGGAGCATGGCCATGTTGTACGGGAAATTCTTGGCGGGCATGCTTTCGATGCACTTGTCGAGCAGTGCCTCCGCTTTGGCCTTCTCGCCTTTGTCGAGGAGCGCATTGGCGGTGGTGCAATAGATGTCCCGGATCGGCACCACGGCCGAGAAGGTGTAGATGTTCTGGTAGTCCCAATGGACGGTGGTGTCGGCCATCGACTCGAGGCGCGTGACATTCATCAACTGGTCGTACAGGGCGTCGGCGTCGAGGGTCGCCTCCCGGTCGGAAGCGTCGTTGAGGAACGGCACGAGCTTGTAGCAGAACCCGTCGAACTGCAGCCAGGGCTCCAGGCCGAGCTTGGTCTCGTTGCGCGAAACAAAGCAGATGGGCCGCGTCCAGTCGTAGTTCGCCAGGATGTCGAGCATGATGAGGTCGAACTTGGTGATGTTGTTGCCACTGATGCTCAGGGTGATGTAGTCGACAAGGCTGTCGCGCTGCTCTTCCTTGGCCAGGCCGGTACGGATGGCGTTGTCCTTGTTGACAGGGACCAACAGCTGGTGGCCCGGCACGAAGTCGCTGCCGTCGCGCTTGTAGCGCTCATCCTTGAAGATGTCGATGGCTTCCGAAGCGAGCACCGGATGGTCCACCACGTCAACCACGGGCGAAAAGTCATTGGTACCGTAGAGGTATTGTTTCCGCGGGATGGAGATCTTCACGGGATCGGAATCGTAGAAACGCTGCTGCATCTGATCGATGTACCAGTCGGTGCCCAGGAGCGAGGAGTTGACGATGCGCACGTCGGTGCGGATGCCCTCCACCTCCTGTGCATACCAGAGCGGGAAGGTGTCGTTGTCGCCATGGGTTACCAGCAAGGATTGCGGGGGCAGGCCGGCAAGGTGGTTGTATGCCATGTCGCGGGCGGTGTAGCGACCGCTGCGGTCATGGTCGTCCCAGTTCTGGCAACCCATGAGCACCGGCACTACGAGGCCCAGCGCCACGGCCAGCGCGGCGGCAGGCATGCCGTTCTCTTTCCGGGTGAGTTTATCCAGCCAGTTCTGCAACGCGAGCACGCCGAGGCCGATCCAGATGGTAAACACATAGAAGGATCCCGCATAGGCGTAGTCACGTTCACGCACCTGGTAGGGCGGCTGGTTGAGGTAGACCACGATGGCCAGGCCCGTGAGCAGGAAGAGCAGGCCGGTGACCCAGCTGTTGCGCGGGTCATGCCGCAGCTGGAAGAAGAAGCCGATCAGACCCAGGATCAGCGGGAGGAAGAAGTAATGGTTCTTGCCCCGGTTGTGGGCCAGGATGTCGGGCGCATAGGTCTGGTCGCCCAGCCGCGCTTCGTCAATAAAGCGGATGCCGCTTTCCCAGTTGCCGCTTGTCACGTCGCCCGGCACCTGCCCGTGGAAGTCGTTCTGCCGGCCTACGAAGTTCCACATGAAGTAGCGCACATACATGTAGTTCACCTGATAGTCGAAGAAGAAGCGCAGGTTGTCCTTCATCGACGGAATCTGGAAGTTGTAGCTCCGGCCGTAAAGCGTAGCGCGGCGGTTGTCGTATTTGGTGACGTAGGTCTTGTAGAATTCCTTGTAGCGGTCGTCGAAGCCGTTCCACATGCGTGGGAAGAGCATCTTGGCGGAAGCGGGATAGTGGGCGTCGACGTTGTTGGTCAGGTAGTACTTGCCGTCGAGCGGCGTCCAGTAAGGCTTGTCTTCCACCTCGTAAGGAGAAGTGAACGCCTGGCCGTAGATGATGGGGTTGGAGCCATACTGCTCACGGCCCAGGTAGCGGATCAGCGTGTAGGGGTTGTCGGGCTGATACTCGTTGGTCGGGGTTCCGGCGCTCGAACGGATCACGGTGATGGTGAAGAGCGAGTAGCCGATGACGATGGTAGTGACCATCAGCGTCACGGTGTGGGCCAGGCCCTTGTCGCGCTGGCGGAAATACCACAGCAGGAAGAAGAGCGCAGCGAGCAGCACCACCATGGTAAGGGTCGCACCAATATCGAATTTGGCACCGAATCCGTTCACGAAGAGCCGGTCGATGCCCGCGGTAATACGAGGCAGATAAGGGATGATGCCGAACAGGATGACGCCCAGGATGACGCCCGAAAGCGCCAGCACGCCAAACGCACGCCAGAAGCTGACGGGCTGCGAATGCGTCTTGTAGTAATACAGGAACACGATGGCCGGCACGGTCAGCAGGTTCAGCAGGTGCACGCCGATGCTCAGGCCCATGAGGAAGCAGATGAGCACCAGCCAGCGGTTGGCATAAGGCTCCCCGGCATGCTCTTCCCACTGCAGGGCCGCCCAGAAGACGACCGCGGTAAACAGGGAAGACATGGCATACACCTCACCCTCCACGGCCGAGAACCAGAACGTATCGGAGAAGCAGTACGCAAACGCGCCCACGAGGCCCGCGCCGATCAGCGCCACGGCACTCCCGGGGGTCAGCGCCTTGCCCCGTTTCTCATTGATTCGCCGCCCGAAATGGACGATGGTCAGGTAGAGGAAGAAGATGGTGAACCCCGACGCGAGCGCGCTCATGGCATTGACGGCCACGGCGGCGTGCTCCGCGCCCGTGAAGATGGTGAAAATGCGGGCGAACAGGTTGAATACGGGGTTTCCCGGCGGGTGGCCGACCTCCAGTTTATAAGATGATGCAATGAATTCGCCGCAGTCCCAGAAGCTGGTGGTGGGCTCGATCGTCAGCAGGTAGACCAGCGACGCGAGCACCGCTACGCAGATGGAGACGATGCGGTTGATCTTGTTGAACTGGGTTTTATCCATATAGGTGGCGTGTTTTCGTGCAAACAACAAAGATAAAGGTTTTATCACTAACTTTGCGAAAAAATTACAACTACGATGCCACAGGACTGGAAAGACCTCCTGCAGGGAAAATTCGCAGAAGAGCTCGCGTCGCTGCCTCCGGAGCCGGAAGAGACGGCTCCCGCCAAGCCCGCGTTCCGTAAGCAGCGGCTGGTAGTGACCATCGACCGAAGGCGCCGCGCCGGAAAGCAGGTGACCTTGGTGACAGGTTTCCAGGGCGATGAAGAAGAACTCGCCGCGCTGGGCCAGGAGCTGAAGCGGAAACTGGGCGTGGGCGGAAGCGCGAAAGACGGAGAAATCCTCATCCAGGGCGACCTGCGCGACAAAGTGGTTGCCCTTCTGTCGGAAATGGGCCATTCGGCCAAGCGGGGGAACTGAACCGATGAGAACGCTGCCCGACCCTCATGTGCTGGCGTTCCTGCTGGTCGACACCGTGCTGCTGCTCGTACTCTATGGGCGGTTGCTGGCGGCATTGCGCGGGGCGCGGGCCTGTCTGCGCAGCACCTACAGCACGATGGAACTGTTGGGAAACACCTATCTCTGCAGCTCCGTGAACCTCATGAGCCTGTTGCTGCTGCCGGTGTTCGCGGCTACGCTGTCGGCCACACACCTGAGCAAGCCAGGCTATTTCTGGACGGTGCAGGCGCTCATCGTGCTGGTAATCTGGCGCAAGCTGGTCTACCTGCTGATGGGTTGGCTGACCTCGCGCAAGACCGTCTTTCACAACGCCGAAACGATCAGCCGCGCCATCGGCATCGCCATGGTAGCGGGCGCCCTGCCGGCCTTTCTGGCCGGTTGGGTGGAGCCCGACCTTCCGTCCTGGGTCTTGTGGGGATGGATTGCCCTCGCCGTCGTGGTGTGCGGCGGGGTCTATGTTTTTCGGGTATCGGCGTTATTTTTGCATGCAGGATTTTCTATTTTTTTCCGGGTTTTGTATCTTTGCGGCCTGGAAATTTTACCGGTTTGTGTGGTAGCTAATTATTTGATCCATGGAAATTAAAAGAATCCTCATCTCGCAGCCCAAGCCTTCGGGAGCCTCTCCCTATACGGACATGATTGCCAAGTGGGGCCTGACCATCGACTTCCGCCCGTTCTTCCGGGTGGAGGGAGTGTCTGTGCGCGACTTTGTGGCTCAGCGAGTTACGATCCTCGACTATACGGCCGTCGTGTTTACTTCACGCCTGGCCATCGACTCCTTCTTCCATATCTGCGAGCAGACGCGCGTGACCGTGCCCGAGACGATGAAATATTTCTGCCAGAGCGAAGCCATTGCGGTCTACCTCCAGAAATACATCGTCTACCGCAAACGCAAGATCTTCTTCGGTGCCGGCACCGTGGCCTCGATGGTGGCCGCCATCGGCGCGAAGCACAAGAACGAGAATTTCCTGATCGCCTGCACCGACAGCCTCAAGCCCGAGGTGCACAAGCTCTTTACCAAAGATAAGCTCAAGCACGGCAGCGCGGTGTTCGTGCGCACTGTCAGCAACGACCTGCGCGACATCGACCTCCACAGCTACCAGGTAGCGGCCTTCTACAGCCCCTCCGACGTGAAGTCGCTGCAGGAGAGTTTCCCTTCCTTCGAGCAGGGCGACCTTGTGTTCGCCACCTACGGCCCCTCCACGGCACGTGCCATGGCCGAGGCCGGGCTCAAAGTGGAGATCCAGGCGCCCACGCCGCAGGCCCCTTCCATCGCCGAGGCGCTGAGCAACTATCTCGAAGCCAACAAGGCAAAAGACTGATGAATGAACGCCAGATCCTCGCGTTGCTGAAGACCGGGCAGGTAGCGTTCCACTACCCGCTCAAAGTGCATTATCAACCGGGAGAAGGCGAATTCGGGGTATCGGTCCCCAAGCGCAATTTCAAGCGGGCCGTCAAGCGCAATCTGCTGAAACGCCGCGTCCGCGAGGCGTTCCGGCTGCAGAAGGCGCGGCTTGGCGACCGCTCATACGACATTTTCATCTATTACATCAGCAAGGAAGTGGAGGAATATGGACGCATCGAAAAAAGCGTCGCTCAGGTCCTGGACGATCTGGCTTCCCGTTAAGCTGATCCGGCTCTACCAGATCACGCTGTCGCCCTACATGGGCCGGCAGTGCCGCTACACGCCCACCTGTTCCCACTATGCCATCGAAGCCCTGCAGAAGCACGGCCTGCTGCGCGGCAGCTGGCTCGCCCTCAAGCGCATCCTCCGCTGTGCCCCCTGGGGCGGCAGCGGATACGATCCCGTGCCATAAAAAAAGCACCTCTCGCGAGGTGCTTTTTTCGTATGTCATACCCGGCCTGACCGGGTATCTCACTACTTCGTTTCCTTCTCCAGTTTCTTCCGGTTCAGATCGTACATGATCGGGGTACCGATGAAGATGGAAGCGTAGGTACCGACGATGACACCGAGGGTCAGCGAGACGGCGAAGCCGCGGATGCTCTCACCACCGAAGATAGCGATGGCGATCAACACGAGCAGGGTCGAGACCGAGGTGTTGACAGTACGCGAGAGGGTGGAGTTGAGAGCCTCGTTGATGTTCTGGCTCAGCGGGCGCTTCGGATACAGCGTGCGGTATTCACGGATACGGTCGAAGATCACCACGTTATCGTTGATGGAGTAACCGATGATGGTCAGCACCGCGGCGATGAACGTCTGGTCGACGTCGAGGGTGAACGGCAGCACGCCGGTGAAGATGGAGTAGAAGCCGATGACGATGATCGAGTTGTGGATCAGCGAGCTGACACCGCCGATACCCCAGGTCCAGTTCTTGAACCGGATGGCGATGTAACCGAAGATCACGATCAGTGCCAGGATCACGGCAATCACGGCGTCGCGTTTCATCTCGCTGGCGATGGAAGCGTCCACACGGTCGGAACTCACGATACCGTTCGGGTTCTCGAGCGTGGAGGTGAAGCCTTCCAGCGTAAGCGGATTGGCGTAGAAGCCCTTCAGGGCGTTGTAGATCTTGGCTTCGATGAGGCGGTCGGTCTCAGTAGACTTGTCACCCACCATGTATTTCGTGGTGATACGCATCTGGGAAGCACCACCGAACTGCTTGACCTCGGACGACTCGCCGAATTCCTCGAAGAGGGCGGCACGCACCTGCTCCGGGGTGACCTGCTGGTCGAAACGCACGGTGTACGTACGACCACCGCTGAAGTCGACGCCGAGGGTGAAGCCCTTGGTGAAGATGAACGCGAGGCAGATGACGCAGACAACCGCGGAAATGATATAGGTGGTCTTGCGCATGCCCAGGAAGTTGATCTTCGTGTTCTTCAGGAAGCGGGCCGACCAACCGGATGCGAACGTGATGTTCTTGTTGCGGTTCAGCATCGATTCGAAGATCAGGCGCGTGATGAAGATGGAGGTCAACACCGAAGTGATGATACCGATCACCAGCACGGCGGCGAAGCCCTTGATGGATCCGCTGCCGAAGAAGTACAGGATGATACCGGTCAGGATCGTCGTAATCTGGCCGTCGAGGATGGCCGAGTAGGCGTTCTTGTAACCGTCGCTGATGGCGAGGCGCAGGGCCTTGCCGGCGTTGAGTTCCTCTTTCACGCGCTCGTAGATGATCACGTTGGCGTCGACCGCCATACCCATGGTCAACACGAGACCGGCGATACCGGAGAGGGTGAACACAGTACCGAAGGAGGCGAGGGCGCCGAACAGGAACAGCACGTTGCAGAGCAGTGCGATGTCCGCGACCCAACCGGCCTTGCGGTAGAAGATGATCATGTAGACCAGCACCAGGAGGAAGGCGATGATGAACGAGATCATACCTGCCCGGATGGAAGCGCTACCCAGCGACGGGCCCACCACCTGCTCCTGCACGATGCGGGCGGGCGTCGACAGCTTACCGGACTTGAGCACGTTGGCCAAGTCGTCGGCTTCCTGCTGGGTGAAGTGACCGGAAATCGAGGAGTTACCGCCCGAAATCTTGGTCTGGACATTCGGATAGGAGTAAACCTGGCCGTCCATGACGATGGCGATCTGCTTGCCGACGTTCTCACCGGTGATGTTCTCCCACTCGATGGCGCCCTTGCTGTTCATGGACATGCTGACTTCCGGCGTACCGGTCATCTGGTTGTAGTTCACGTTGGCCGAGGAGATGTACTTGCCGTCAAGCGCCGGGCCCTTGCCCACGTGGCTCTTGAGGGCGATCAGCTCGTAAAAGGTGTCGGGCTGGATGTCGCCGTAATTGTAGGCCTTGAAGCTCCAGGCCGGGACGAAGTCGCCCGGGAACAGGGAGCGGTTCTGTGCGAGCCAGGCATTGATCTGAGCGGTATCACGATAGTGAGCCAGACCGATGAGCGCGCTGTTGCCACCCATCAGCTGCAGACGGCTGAAGAGCGGGTTGGCGTTGCGGAGGGCATCCTGGTTGGCGTTGTTGGTCTCGTTGGCATCGAGCTCGGCGGCGAGGCTGCTGTCGGCCGGCTTGGCGGTCTCAGCGGTTTCGTCGTTCGAAGCGAGGGCCTCGTTCTGGAGACGGATGGTCTCGTTCAGTTCCTGGAAATACGGCATGAGTTCCTGCGAACCGTAGGTCTCCCAGAATTCGAGGGAGGCGGTACCCTGCAGGAGTTTGCGCACACGCTCAGGCTCCTTCACACCCGGGAGCTCGACCAGGATTCGGCCGGTACCCGCAACTTTCTGGATATTGGGCTGTGCCACACCGAACTGGTTGACACGGCGCTCGACCACCTGATAGGAGTTGTCGATGGCGCTCTTGGCCTCTTCCTTGAGCAGGGAGATGATCTCCTCGTTCGTAGCTTTCGACTTATTCTTCACATCGCCGCTCAGCTTGTCGAGGTCGATGTCGAACGACAGGCGCTTGCCGGGGGCCACCTCGTCCCATGCTTGGGCGAAGAGGGTAATGAAATCCTCGTGGGTCTGGTCGGCACGCTCACGGGCGAGTGCCATGGCCTTGTCGAACTCTTCCGTGGTCTTCTCACGGGCGCAGGAACGCACGAGTTCCGCCAGGTCGAGCTGCAGGACGATGTTCATACCGCCCTTCAGGTCGAGGCCGAGGTTCAGCTCCTTCTCCTTGACGTCTTTGTAGGTATAATTGAAATAGACTTTCTTGCCCGCGATGGAGTCGAGATAGAGCTTGTTGGCAGCCGTGCTGACGGAGTCGAGATAAAAGGCCCTGTCGAGCTCGGAGACTTCTGCAAACGCGGGGCTCTGCTGCACCTCTTCCACAACTTTCTGTGCAGCTTGGGCGGCTTTCTTTTCCTGGATGGCGGTCGCAGCCGTAAAGGACAGCTGGAACACACAGGCTAAGCCGATGAGAATGGCCACAAATGTAATGGCGCCTTTGCTTTGCATAAACTGTTATGTTAAATTAAAATTAAATATTTCAATTCTTTCGTATTCCCGGCATGACCGGGAATCTAAAATAGCCTGCAAAATTACACTTTTTTCTGAATATAAGTAGGTTTTCACTAAATTTGTTGTTGAAAATCTGTTGAAACAGATGAAAAGAACCCTTCTTGCCTTCTGCGTTACCCTGCTGACAGCCACCGCGCTGCCGGCACAGGATCTCACGCCCGCGAGCATCGAGGCGGCGAACCGGCAGGCGCTCTCGACCCACGCCGCCCGCGTGACGGTCGTGGCCACGCGCAAGGTGCCCCGCCACGACTTCCCCCTTTGGTACGGCCACCTGACCGACGGCAGCTGGGCGCCCGACGACAACTGGTATCCCGACGAGACGACCGATCTTTATATTTCGCGCATGGGCGCGGACAGTACGCGCAAACTCGTGCACAGCATCCCCCTCGACACCATCTGGAGCCGGCCTGAGCCCATCTGCGGGCCCAATGCCCCCGGCAACCAACTCTATCCCATGCGCTCCCCCGACGGCCAGCGGCTCTACTTCGCCGCCGACAGCCTCTTCGGCATGGGCGGCTACGACCTCTACGTAGCCACCTGGGACCCGCGCAAGAAAGCCTGGGGCGACATCCAGAACATGGGCCTGCCCTTCAACTCACCGGGCGACGACCTGCTCTTCTGCGAAACGCCCGACGGCCGCTATGCCCTCTTCGCCTCGAACCGCGATTGCGGCCCCGACGAAATAATCATCTACGTGCTACGGCAGGAAGTCCCCGTCCAGGAAAGTGTCACGCCCGAAGAAGCCGCCACCCGCCTCCACCTGGCCGTAACCGCCCCCGACAACGGTTATCCCTTCACGAAACAGGCCCTCGGCCAGACGCCACGCATCCGTTTCGACGAGCCCGAGCCTATTGTCGAAGCTCCCAAGCCCGCCAAGAACGCCAAAGGCAAAAACGCCAAGAAAACCCCCGCCTCCAAGAAAACCACGAAAAAATCCTCCAAGAAAGATCCCCCCGTAAAAATCGTCAACGAGGAGTTCAAAATCGTGAAATAGCCTCCCGCCGCGTCCCGTCATGCCCGGCTTGACATCAGGCGAGAAAAGCGTTCAATTCTTTTCGTAGTTTCTCAAAGCCGGCAGTAATCCGATTGCTTTGCGCTTTGCGTGGTTTTGTTCCGTGGAGGTACGACCAGAGTTGTTTCTGGTTGATGCCGGTCATTTTTTCCATGCCTGCGAGCGAGAAGATGCCAGACAGTACATAATATCGCATCAGGCTCAAAGAATCGACCGTATAATGGATTTCATAGTCATAATCCAAAAACTCCGGATATTTAAAACCCATTTCCTGCGCCGTTTCTTTATAAAATTGCATCTGTTCAAGCATGTCCTGTTTGGCTTCTTCAATAGTTTTTCCCATACCTGTAAACATCTCTTTTGTGCAATAGACTCCAAAAGTCCCGTCGTCCGCACATTCTAATATTGCTTCTACTGTATACATTTATTTGAAGTTATTGTTCGTATAGCAAAGTTAGTAAATTTTCTATTAATTACCACACTTCAAGAATAGAAATTTTACAAGTATCTATCCTTTAATCAAGTCCACTGGGTGGAGGCGGGCGGCGTGGCGGGCGGGGAAGACGCCGAAGAGGAGGCCGAGGAGGAGGGAGACGGCCAGGCCGGCGGCGATGGCCTTGAGGGGAAGGAAGGCGGGCAGCAGGTCGGAGAAGAAGCGGAGGAGCAGCAGGATTCCTTGGACGACGAGGACGCCGACGGCGCCACCCAGCACCGACAAGACGGCGGCTTCGCCGAGGAACTGCCGCTCGATGACGCGGCGACGGGCGCCGAGGGCGCGGCAGATGCCGATCTGCGGGCGTCGCTCCTCGACGGAGACGAACAGCATGTTGGCGATGCCGAAACCGCCGACCAACAGCGAGAACAGCCCTACGATCCAGCCCAAACGGGCCACTTGCTTGAAAAGGTCGTTCATCTCGTCGAGCAGGAACGACAGGCGGTTCAGCGCGAAGTTGTCTTCCTGCAACGGCGTGAGCCTGCGGCATTCGCGCATCAACGCGCGCACTTTCGCTTCATCCGCCCCCGCCAAAAGGATGCTGCTTCGCAGCCACGGCCCTCGGGAAGGCCGGCAGGGAAGCAGCCGCGCCCGGTCCACGTCGACCGTGCAGACCGTATTCATGCCCACCTTGGCAAAGATGCCTATCACCTCATAGCGCGAGCCGTCGATCCAGAGCGCCTCGCCCACGCGTATCGGTACGCCTTTGCGCGCTTCCACTTCTGAACCGACGATCACCACCGGCGCCCCGTCCAGCAACTCCCGCTCCGTGAACCCGCGACCCGCCGCCAGGGGCGCATTCACAAGCAAGCGCCAGTTACCGGCTACTTCCGTACACGAAGCGCCATAGCCCGCAAACGCAATCTCCGAGAATGCCGCGCCGCCGGCAGCCCCACCCGGAGCGGCCGCGCCTCGCTCCGCCAGATACCGGTACTCTCGCCAGGAAACCGCTGGACGCTGCGCATACGCCCACCAGCGGAAACGCCCGTCTTCATCGAGATCAGGCTCCAGCGGCTCACGGTCCACGAACAGGACGTCGCCGCCATACGCCGAAAAGCCCTCCGCGACGCTCCGCCGCACCGCATCGACCAGCGTGAGCGCCGCCACAATTGAGAAAATCCCCACCGCCACGCCCGCGAGCGACAGCCGCGTACGGAAGCGGTCGGCCCTCAACTCCTTGAGGGCCTGCGCCAAAACCGCTAACATCACAAACCTCCTTCTACCGTCTTTCTTACAGTCCTAATTTCTTTTGCAGCCCCCGCAGGGCATCGAACGCGTCGAGCGGAGACATCTTGTTGATATCGATTCGGGTAAGCTCCTCCTTGATGTCGACCAGGAGCGGGTCGTCGAGTTGATACAGGGAAAGTTGCACCCCTTGCGGCTCCGCGGCTCGCTTCTCGCCGGAGAGGTCGGGTGCGGCAGCCTCCAGCTCGCGCAGCTTCTTTTCAGCGCGGTACACCACGTCGGAAGGCATGCCCGCCAGCCGCGCCACATGGATGCCGAAGCTGTGCGCCACGCCGCCCGGCGCGAGCTTGCGCAGGAAGATGACCTGCCCGTCCACTTCCTTCACGGAGATATGGAAATTGTGTACCCGGGGATACAACTTCTCCAGGTCATTGAGCTCATGGTAGTGCGTGGCGAAAAGTGTCTTGGCGCGCGAATGCGTGTGCAGGTGCTCCACGATGGCCCAGGCGATGGACATGCCGTCGAAGGTACTGGTGCCGCGTCCAATCTCGTCGAGCAGGATGAGCGAGCGGTCCGACAGGTTGTTCAGGATGGTGGCGGTCTCCAGCATTTCGACCATGAAGGTCGATTCGCCGCGCGAAAGGTTGTCCGATGCGCCGACCCGCGTGAAAATTTTGTCCACAATGCCCATTTTCAGCCCTTTTGCGGGCACAAAGCACCCGATCTGAGCCAGTAAGCATATCAGCGCGGTCTGTCGCAGAAACGCCGATTTACCGGCCATATTCGGACCGGTGAGGATGATGATCTGTTGCTTCTGCGTATCGAGGTGCAGGTCATTGGCTACGTACGCCTCGCCGTCGGGCATCATCTGCTCGATCACGGGGTGCCGCCCCTGCTTGATGTCGATGGAATAGGACTCGTCGAGCACGGGCCGGCTGTAGTCCTGGTCGTAGGCCAGCAGCGCGAAGCCCGCGAGCACATCGAGTTGCGCAAGCGTGGATGCGTTGCGCTGGATGACGGGAATTTCGGCCTGGATGGCGGCCACCAACTCACCGTACAGTTGTGTCTCGAGCGCGAGGATCTTCTCTTCCGCGCCGAGGATGGTCTCTTCGTAGCGCTTGAGTTCGGCGGTGATGTAGCGCTCTGCTCCCACGAGGGTCTGCTTGCGCACCCACTCGGCGGGTACCTTGTCCTTGAAGGAATTGCGCACTTCGAGGTAATAGCCGAACACGTTGTTATAGCCGATCTTGAGCGAGCCGATACCGGTGGCGTCTCGCTCGCGTTGCTGGATTTCGAGCAGGATCTGACGGCCGCCGTGCAAGGTGTGGCGCAGTTCATCGAGTTCCTGGGAGATACCGCTCGCGATGACATCGCCCTTGCCCAGGGCCGCGGCGGCTTCAGGCAGCAGGGTGCGGGTAATGCGCGCCTCCAGCGCCGTGCAGTCGTCGAGCGCCTCGCACCAGCTTTCCAGTGCGGGGCAGGCGATGGTGGCACGGATGGCGGCGCTGCTGCGCAGGGCGCGGGCCAGTTGCAGCGCTTCGCGCGGCAACAGCCGGCCCGCCGCCGCCTTCGCGACGATGCGCTCCAGGTCACCCACTTGCGAGAGTTCGTCCCGCACGAGGGTCCGCATCTGGCTGTCGGCAAGGAAGGCATCGATCGTATCGTAACGCGCATTGAGCCGCGCGATGTCTTTCAACGGCATGGAGAGCCATTCGCGCAGCAGTCGCCCGCCCATGGGGGTGCAGCAGCGACCGATGGCCTCGATGAGCGACCGACCCTCCGCACCTGCGAGCGACTGGAATACTTCCAGGTTACGGAACGTGAAACGGTCCATCCACACATATTCCCCCTCGTCTATGCGGGAGAGCGAACGGATGTGCCCCAGCGCGGTGTGGTGCGTCATCTCCAAATAGTATAGCGTGGCGCCTGCCGCGGCAACGCCCTGTTCTAGCGTTTCCACGCCGAATCCCTTGAGGGTCGTGACACCCAGCTGGGTGCAGACCTTGCGGTGCGCCGCTTCGGCGTTGAAGGCCCAAGGGTCGAGCGGCGTGATGCAGGCGCGGCTGCCAAAGCGCTGCCGCGCGCCGTCGAGGAACGAGCGTTCCACCAGAATTTCGTGTGGGCCGAAGGTGCCGAGGAGCATCTCGACATATTCGAGTGTACCCTGCGCCACGCGGAAGGCGCCCGTTGACACGTCGAGGAAGGCTACGCCCACCGTCCGTCCGCTGGATGCGATTGCGGCGAGCCAGTTGTTCTCGCTGGCCTTGAGCAGGTTGTCATTATAAGCTACACCGGGGGTCACGAGTTCCGTGACGCCGCGCTTCACGAGTTTCTTGGCGAACTTCGGATCCTCGAGCTGGTCGCAGATGGCCACCTTGTAGCCCGCCTGCACCAGCTTGGGCATGTAGTTGTCGATGGCATGATAGGGAATGCCGGCCATCTCGATGAAAGAGCCGCCGCCCGACGACTTGCGCGTGAGCACGATGCCCAGCACGCGGCTCGCTTTCAGCGCGTCGTCGCCGTAGGTTTCGTAGAAATCGCCTACGCGGTACAACAGGATTGCTTCGGGATACTGGGCTTTGATCTCGAAGTACTGCTTGAGCATCGGCGTCGCCGGTGTGTTTTTCTCTTTCATGCGCGAACAAAAATACCGAAAAAATCGACGCAGAATACTATCTTTGTAGGAGAAATTGCGCGAGCAACTTCGAAAAAACGGTTGGCAAATCTGTAAAACGACCATAATCATGAAAAAACGCTTGCTGGTATGCGGCCTCGTCGCCGCGCTGCTGCTGCCGGGCTGCTCTTCGCCCGAGAAGGAATTTGAAAAAGACATGGAGGCATATCTTGCCGAAATCCAGGCGCCGGGCCTTACCTGCGTCGTAGTAAAGGATAACAAGGTGATATATCACCACAATTTCGGCGTGAAAGACCTCGAGACGAAAGAGCCGGTGGACGACGCTACCCTCTGGCGCATCGCCTCCATTTCGAAGTCGTTCACGGCCACAAGCCTGTTGCAGTTGGTGGAGCAGGGCAAGTTGTCGCTGAAAGACGACGTGAGCGACCTGCTCGGCTTCAAGGTGCGCAACCCGAAGTATCCCGATGTGCCCATCACCCTTGAAATGCTGCTCTCGCATACATCGAGCATCAACGACAGCCAGGGCTACTGGAGCACCATCGACATTATCAATCCCGACATCAACCCCAGCGCGGGCCTGTGCTACAACGACTATGCTCCGGGCAGCGGCGGGTATGAATACTGCAACCTGAACCTCAATCTGGCCGGCACCATCCTCGAGCGTGTGAGCGGCGAGCGCTTCGACCAATATGTGGTCCATCACGTGCTGGAGCCGCTGGGCCTGTATGGCGGCTACTGTGTGGATTCGCTCGACAAAGCGCGGTTTGCGCATCTCTACGACTGGGATGCGGAGGCCGGAAAATATGTAGATAACTACGCCGAAGCGTATGCGCCCCGCAGCGAGAAAGTGAAGAACTATGTGATGGGGCACGACGCGCTGATTTTCTCCCCCACGGGCGGCATGAAGATCTCAGGCCTGGACCTGGCGCGCTATATGACCATGCACATGAACTACGGCACCACGCCCGACGGCGTGCGGATCATCTCGGAGGAGAGCTCGCGCGACATGCAGACCGAGCGCTCCGAACCGGAGCATTACGGCCTGAACCTCTGGAAGGACGACCACTTCGTGCCAGGCGTCACGCTCACGGGCCACACGGGCGGCGCCTACGGCCTGCGCAGCGCCATGTTCTTCCATCCGGAAGAAAAGTATGGTTTCGTGGTGATCTGCAGCGGCGCACACTATCCCGAAGGGATGGAAGACAACGTGCTGGAGGGCAGTATCATCCGGATGTTCCGTCATTTCATCGAGCAATAATGCAGGCGGTCCGGCCCAAGAAAGCCCTCGGGCAGCATTTTCTTACCGACCAGGGCGTCGCCCAAGCCATCGTGGCGGCGCTCCGGTCGAAGGGGCCGGTGCTGGAAGTCGGCCCGGGCACCGGGGTGCTGACACAGTATCTGCTGCGCGACACTTCGCTGGAATTGAAAGTCGTGGAAATCGACAGCGAATCGGTACGCTACCTGCTGGAGCATTATCCGTCGCTGGCGCCGTCGCTTTATGAGGCGGATTTCTTGCGGCTCGACCTTCGGAAATTGTTTCCAGGGACTTTTGCCGTTATCGGCAATTTTCCATACAACATCTCGTCACAAATATTCTTCAAAATCCTGGACTACCGGGAGCAGGTGCCGGAAGTGGTGTGCATGATCCAGAAAGAGGTGGCGGAGCGGCTGGCGGCGGGGCCGGGGTCGAAGACCTACGGTATCCTGTCGGTGCTGCTCCAAGCCTGGTACGACATCGATTATCTGTTCACCGTCGGCGAAGGCGCGTTCGTCCCGCCCCCGAAGGTCAAGAGTGCTGTCATCCGCCTCACCCGCAATGACCGTGGTGCGCTGGACTGCGACGAGTCGCTTTTCAAGCAAGTCGTCAAGACCACCTTCAACCAGCGCCGCAAAACCATCCGCAACTCCCTGAAGCCCGTCCTCGCCTCGCTCCCCTCCCTGCCGACCTTCATCCCCTACCTCGACGCCCGCCCCGAACAACTCTCCGTCGAGGAGTTCGTCGAACTCACCCAAGCCCTGCAACAGCGCTGACCCGCCGAGGCATAAATTGCTTTTTTGCGGCTTACATGTTGAAAAAAGTATCTATACTTGCAGGGTGAAAGACTATCCGGCTTGGCCGGGAAACTAATCAATTAAAACTCATAGTATGTGGCGAGAGATCTGTGGGGTGGTCCTGACATTTTGGGTGCTGTTCTTCAATTGCGAGAACTATTTCGATCCTTTTGATGATCCGCTGAAGGAGGACGATGAGTTTACGCCGGCGGCGGAGCGGCATTGGACGTGGTCGCGGTTCGAGGCCAAGCGCGACGGGATCGCGCAGATGATCGTAGCGGCGGGCGATGTGTCGGGGGAGCTGCCGGCGCTGGTGGGACTGGCCGAGGTGGAGAACCGGATGGTGGTGTCACAGCTGGTGCATAAGACGATGCTCGAGGAGCTGGGCTACGGGTATGTGCATCGGGAAAGTCCCGATGCGCGCGGTATTGACGTGGCGTTGCTCTATCGGAAGGATGTTTTCCGGGTCGTCTCGGTTGATTCGCTGCGGGTGCCGGGGGTGGTGACGAGAGATATCCTCTACGTAAAGCTGAGACCCCCGGGGCCCGACCGGGCATCTCTGCATGTTTTTGTGGTACATCTACCGTCGAAGCGCGGCGGGGAGCGGGCGTCGAACGACCGGCGGTCTTCAGCGAAGGCTGTGCTGGAGCGGGCTGTCGATTCGTTGCTAACCCTCGATCCGCAAACGAAGATCGTCGTGATGGGCGATTTCAACGATACGAAACCGTCGGTAGCGGGGCTGGCCGTTCCTGCTTTCGACAGCCTGACCGCCGCCACCCGGCCGCCAGGAACACTCCGCTACCACGGCCGCTGGGAACAGATCGACTGGTTCTTCCTCTCGCCTGCCCTCTCCGGTACGATGGACATCTTCGCACCGCCTTTCCTGCTCGAACCCGATGTGACCTACCTTGGCGTCAAGCCGCGCAGAACATACACAGGCCCCCGCTATCACGGAGGCCTGTCAGATCATTTGCCCGTCTATTTGCAGCTTAGAGTACCCCCTGCGCAACCATGATGATCAGGATCGCCACCGGCGCAACGAAGCGCAGCAGGAAGATCAGCGTGTCGATGATCCAATCGGGGATGTGCAGTGTTCCGCCGTTGGTCAGCTCGTCATGCAGATGCTTGCGCCCCATCTTCCAGCCCGCAAAGATCACCACCAGCAATCCGCCGATGAGCATCAGCACGTTGGCCGAGAAATAGTCGAACAGCCCGAAGATGTTCATGCCCAAGACCTTCCAGTCGCCCAGCACACCGAGCGACAGCGAGCACAGGCAGCCCAGGATCCAGATGATCACAAACACGATGGGCGTCGCCACGTTGCGTTTCATCTTGAATTCCTCCATCACGAAGGCAATGATGACCTCCATCACGGAAATCGACGAGGTCAGCGCCGCCAGCAGCAACGCAATGAAGAACAGGATGGCGATGACGCCACCCAGAGGCAGCTGCCCGAAAATGTGCGGCAACGTGACAAACACAAGGCCCGGACCCTCACCCGGGCTGATGCCGAAGGAAAACACGGCCGGCATGATGGCGCAGCCCGCGATCAGTGCGAAGAGGGTGTCCGCCACGGCAGTCTGCGTGCCCAGCGAGAGGATGTTCGCATCTTTCTTCACATACGAGCCGTAGGTGATGACCATGCCGCTGCCCAGCGACAGCGAGAAAAAGGCCTGTCCCAGCGCCGCCAGGAACGTGCTCGACGTTACTTTTGACCAGTCAGGCTTGAAAAGATAGTCGAGGCCCGCGCCTGCGCCCGGGAGCGTCATCGACCGGATGGCGATGCCAATCATGATAATGAAAAGCGCCGGCATCATGATCTTAGAGAATTTCTCGATACCATTCTTTACGCCCGCTATCACAATAAAGGCCGTAGCGCCGAGAAAGATGGTATGGCAGATCAGCGGAGGCCACACCGAAGTGGAGAAGGACGAAAACATGCCTTCCAGATTGGCGCCGCCATCGCGTGTGAAATCAAAGCAGAAGGCCTTGAACAGATATTCGACGCCCCAGCCGCCGACCACTGAGTAAAAGGAGATGATCAGCGTGCAGCAGAGCACTGCCAGCACACCGGCAATGCCCCAGTGCCCCTCCGGGACAAGGGCCTTGAAAGCCTGACGGGCGCTGGCCTGGGCACGCCGCCCGATGACGAATTCGGCCAGCAGGATGGGCAGGCCCAGCAGAAGAACGAACACCAGGTAGATCAGGATGAAAGCGGCACCTCCGTTCTGCCCTACGAGGTAGGGAAAGCGCCAGAGGTTGCCGAGACCGACTGCCGAGCCAGCCAGGGCCACCAGCACGCCGAACGAGCTGCCGAATGAGTCGCGGATGCCGGCCTTATTGGGTTTACTTGCGTCTTTCATACATCAGGAAGGTATAGTCGAGGCCGGAGGCTTCGTCGTGATAGCGGATGCTGCGCAGGGTTTCGACCCACAGCGCAGGGTCGATCTCGGGGAAGAACGCGTCGGCGGGCTCTACGTCCGTGTGGATGCGGGTCACATAGACGCGGTCGGCGCGCTCGATCATCTGCCGGTACATCATGCCGCCGCCGATAATGAAAATCTCGCGGGCGCCTGCTGCTGCGGCCAGCGCTTCGTCGGGCGTAGAGAAGAACTCCGCGCCGGAGGCACGGTCGGCGTCGGTCAGCGGTTGGTCGGACACCACAAGGTTGCGGCGGCCCGGCAGGCAGCGCTCGCTGAACGAGCGCCAGGTGCCCAGGCCCATGATGACGGGATGACCCATGGTGATGCGCTTGAAATATTGGAAATCGGCGCGAATGTGCCAGGGAATGAGGCCGCGGTAACCGATGGCGTTGTTTTCGGCGGCTGCACCGATCAGGCTGATATTGTCTTTCATACGCGTTTATAAACGGATTTAAACGGTTTTACACGGCTACGGGGGCCTTAATCGCCGGCCACGGGTCGTAACCCTCCAGGGTAAAATCTTCGTAGACGAAATCGAAAAGGCTCTTACGCTCGGGATTGAGCTTCATAGTTGGCAGCGGTCGCGGTTCGCGCGAGAGCTGCAGCGCCACCTGCTCATGATGATTAGAGTAGATATGGGCATCGCCGAAGGTGTGGACGAAATCGCCCAGTTGCAAGTTACAAACCTGCGCTACCATCATGGTCAGCAGCGCGTAGGAAGCAATGTTGAACGGTACGCCCAGAAACACGTCTGCGCTTCGCTGATAGAGCTGGCAGCTGAGACGTCCGTCGGCCACGTAGAACTGATAGAGCGAATGGCACGGCGGGAGCGCCATCTCGTCGACTTCGGCCGGATTCCAGGCAGAGACAATGAGGCGGCGGCTGTCGGGGTTCTTCTTGATCTGTTCCACTACATTTGACAACTGGTCGATGGCTCTGCCATCGGGCGCAGGCCATGCGCGCCACTGATGTCCATACACAGGGCCAAGTTCACCGTTCTCGTCAGCCCATTCATCCCAAATCGATACGCCGTGGTCTTTCAGATACTTGATGTTCGTGTCGCCGGCGATGAACCACAGGAGCTCATAGATAATGCTCTTCAGGTGGACTTTCTTGGTAGTCAGCAGCGGGAAACCTTCGGAGAGGTTGAACCGCATCTGATAGCCGAAAACGCTCGTGGTGCCCGTCCCGGTGCGGTCTCCCTTCACCGTTCCATGCTCCTCGATATGCCGCAGGAGGTCGAGATATTGCTTCATGCGGACAAAGTTACAAAAAATGGTGTCGACGAGACGAAAAAAATGAAGGGTGCCCGGAGGGACACCCTTGATTTTATCAGTACTGACTATTTGAGTCAGGTTAGAATCTTACGCCGATTGTGAGTTGCGGGAACGCGAAGGCGCGGAGGTTGTGGTTCGATGCGTAGTAAGGATCCTGACCGCCGACGGCGAGGTGCAGCAGCGTGTACTGGTAGCACACGGGCGCCACTTCCAGGCCGATGAACAAGCCCTGCAGGAGCTCATACTCAACACCGACATTGATACCGCCGCCGAAGCCCAGTGCCTGGCCACCACGAGAGGTGCGGTACAGGTCGAGGCTTTCGTATTCCATGTCGGGATAACCTTCACCTTCAGGATAGTCCGTCTCGATATACTGGCCCGTGAATGCCGGGTAGAAGCTCTCGATACGTGCCATCTTGAACTGGCCGAACACGCCCACGTACGGGAAGATGCGCTCATTCTTCGTGCGGAAGTAGTACTCAGAGCCCAGCTGCACCATCAACCGGTTCGTCACAGCGCCAAGGATACCCTTCTGCGCGTAGATGTCGCCCGGAGCCACATTCCAAGCCACCTCATCGACGTCCGTAGTGTTGAGATCGTCGATTCTGAAGGTCTCACCTTCCTGGAAGTTCTTGCTCGGCTGGATGTTCATGATGTAGGCACCGCTCAGGTTGATGTTGATGTGGTCGGTCACGAAGACCTTCATGCCCACAGAGTAGTTCCTGTTCACGAAGTTCAGGCTTCCGTTGTTCACCAACAGCGTCGAAAGGTCACCGCTGATGAACGTGTTTCCATACGTCCCGGGCTCCGTCGCGTAGCTGTCAATGCCGATACCTACCGGCGTGCCATCTTCATCGGGGAGCATATAGTACAGGCCCGTCATGTCGTTGAAGAACTGACCCGTACCCACGTTCAGCTGGAACTGGACTTGTCCTGCTTTCGGTCCAAACACACACTCACAACTCTCCTTCGGTTGTGCCACTGCGGGCACAACCAGGAGGATTGTCATGATCAGTATGCTTAATCTTTTCAACATATTGTCCGTTTTAGAACGTTTATTGTTGGGTTAGATTAAATCTTACGTTAGATTAAAACAGAGATTTGAGAACGCCGGTCACGTAGTTCATGGCCTTGCTCACCAGGCTGTCGAAGCCACTCTCACCGAGGATGTCATACACGAGGTCGAGATCCTGCAGGGTCACAGGGATGATCACAGTGCCTTCGGATTCGGTCTTGATGTAGTTCATGACGGTCTCATAGTTGTCCTTAGCGAGGGCGAGAGCTTCAGCGAGGACACCCATCTCAGCCTTGGCGGTCTCGAGTTTCTCGAGGACAGAAGCATACTCGGCCTCGAGGTCGGTCAGACCCTTCTGGTAGTTGACGATGGCCTTCTGGAACTCTTCGATAGCCTTCTCAGCGTCGGAGATGTCACCCTTGTAGATCTGCACGAGAGCCTTGTAAGCGTCCTCCAGTGCCTTCTGGTAAGCAGCGATGGTGCTTTCGTCGATCGGGTTGCCATTCTCGTCCTTCAGGTTCTTGCACTTGGCAGCGGCCACGAAAACGTTCTCAGCGGCGACAGCCTCTTCCTCAGCGTGTTTCACCTGGTCGATCAGGTAAGCAACTTTGTTGTTGTGCAGCGAGAGCAGAGCCCAAGCGTCCTCACCGAAGATGGTGGTAGCAGCCTCATACAGGTCGCTGTCCTCGTCGAACATATCGGTGTTCCAACCAACATAGTTCTTGTCGTCACCGACGATGTTGGTCACGAACAGGTCGGCCACATCCTGGATAGGCATGTTCTCAACCTTGTCCACACCGACCCACCAATCAGTGGCACCAACGAACGTCCAAGCGACATCCTTCGGGGTCACGTTGCCTTCCTCGTCAATGTCAACACCGACGAACTCGGCGACAGCCTCTTCGTAGACTTCCTTAGCAGCCTCGTACTTCGCAACAGCGGCGTTGTACTTCTCTTCGTCAAAGGTACCAGCGCTCTCACCAGCGAGGGTGAACTTGTTGGTGACGGTAGTCACCCAGTCCTCGATCTCAGCGATGGCGGCGGTGGTGTTCTTCAGCGACTGCTGATACTTCCATTCGTCATACATATAGGTGTAGAACTCCGGCTGATCAGCACCGGCAGGGTCACCGAAGATGACGGTCGTGGTCGGGATGACACCCGTGGTCGTAGCATACTCAGAACCACCCGTGATGGTCAAGCCCTGAGCGGCACGGTCGGCAGTACCGAGGATGGCGTCGATGGCGTTCGAGTTGTCAACGCTCTTGCCGTCCTTGACGAAGGTAACCACGTTGGTCGGCTTCATGAACGTATCAGCGGTGTAGACACCGGCGTCGAGTTTCAGAGCAGAAGTGTCCTTACCTTCAACAGCCTCTTCAGCGTCTTTGAGAGCATCAGCAGTAGCCTCGGACTTAGGATCGGCAGCATACGCGGTGAAGTAAGCGTCATAACCGGAAACCGGGGCAGTAATGCTGGTTGCCCAGAAACGATTGTAGACATCAACATAGTCTTCGACAGCGTCTTTGACATCCTGCTTGGCAGCCTTCAGAGCCTTGGACTCGGCAGGAGTACCATCGAGATTATTAATCTTGGCCGGCGGACCAGCGACATACTCATAGCTATTGTAGAGAGCACTGTGGCTATCAGCGTTGATGTTCGCTTCGGTAATAATCGTGGAGGCCCAAGTATTGACAGCCGTAGTAGCAAGAAGATTAGCGACAGTCGTACCGAAGAGCTGGCTTGCAATGTTAGCAAAAGCTCTACCAGCGGTAACGGAAGCAGGATACTTATAGTCATCAAGCGTCGTGCTCGTGCTGGTCGTGTTGTACTGATAATCGTAACCGCCCTTAGACAGCGTCTCGTAGGTCAGAGCCGTGAATGCGATGGAGTCAGAGATAGCACCACCGGCATTGACACCCTTCGTGAAACGGAACATGTTGGAGTCTTTGGACTGTTTCTTCTTGTCGTAGGTGTAGTCAAGATAGTCCTGACGAGCCTGGGCGAAATCCTTGAATGCATTCAGGATGCGGATGGAGTCGTTCTTGGAAAGGTCGGTAGAGTTGATGCTACCAAAAGCTTCCTCGAGGGTCTTGATGGCAGTAGCCATGGATTTGGCACCTGCAGCCTCTTCAGCCTGAGCCTCTTTATAAGCGGCGAGGGCATCCACGTACGGTTTGTACTTGGCGAGGCCGGCGATCAGGGTATCCTGGTCGGTCTTCCAAGCAGCCTGTGATTTGTCGCGGGCTTCGCGAGCCTTGGCGGTATCAGCAGCGGCGAGCTCGTTGAGCACCTTGTCGCGCTTCAGCACGTCGACAGCACCGGCGAGGCCGTAGAAGGCCTTGTAGGTCGTGTCTTTCTTCGTGGTCTTCAGGCTCTTGAAGGTGTACTCGTTGGCAGCAAGCTTGCCGGCTTCGCCGAGGACGAAGTCTTGCATCTTCAAGCTGGCGGTCAGCACGAGGGTATCTTCGTCACCGGTCTTGACATCAACGATCTTCTTGTCCCAGTTCTTGGTGTCGGGAGAAGCCTTGGTACCACTCTCTTTGAAAGTAGCAGGAGACTTCAGATCGGTATAGCTCGCGAGCAGATATTTGAACTTGAGCCATGCAGCATCCTGATCATCGGTAGGGATGAAGTTCGGGGCAGCGATCTTCGGGTCGACTGCGGTGGTGAACTGAGCTTTGGTCGGCTTGACGAAGGAAGGCTCCGTATAGATATAGCCGTCTTCGGTTTCCCAGTTCTCCTCAACCCAAGCGAGGATGTACTCGTTGAAAGCGGTCAGACCATCGTGGATGTGCTGGTTGTAGTACACGAGGCTGTCGTACTGAGCCTGCGAGAGAGCCTGCTTCATCTGGTTGACTTTGTCCTTGTAGCCCTGAAGCGTGGTAGCCCAAGCCTCGATATCGGCGTCTTTCTCCGGCAGAGCATCCATCTTGGCCTGTGCCTCTTTGATGTTCTCTTTCTCTTCAGCGATCTTCTCTTCGTAGTAGGTCACTTTGTTGACCATGTCCTTGCCATCCCACTTCTCGCTGTTGTAGTTCTTCAGCTTCTCGGCGAGGTTGGCCTCTTTGGCAACCCAGGCGTTCAGCTTTTTGGCGGAGTCGGCATACAGCTCGTTCATGGCACCGTAGATGGCGGCAGCCTCAACGAGAGCGACACGCTCCTCAGGAGAGAGGTTCTTGGAGGCGATAGCCAGGTCGCGGACGGCCATGTCATAGTCGTACTGGGCTTTCTCCAGATCCTGCTGCAGCTTCACCATCACCGTCTCGTGGTGCTTGGCGGAAGCTTCCATGCGCTGCATAATCTCCTGGATATCGAGGGCAGCCTGAGCGGCCAGCACTTCGTTAGAATCGGCACGGGCCTCGTTCAGGAGGGCCTGGTACTCGTTCAGGAGTTTCTGATTTTCAACCTGCTCCTGCATCCAGGCCGTCTCGGCCAGACGATAAGCAGCGTTAGCCTGCTCGTGAGCAGCCTGCGCGCGACGGAACTCGGCGTCAGCGGCACGCAGGTCTTTCAGCGCGCGGATGTACTCTGCCTTGGCCGTACGCATGTCGAGGATACCGACAGGCTCGATCTGGTCAATGCAGGAAGTGAAAAGACTGCCGGCAGCAATCATAATCACCAGTGAATAAATAATCTTTTTCATAAAAAAATTTGTTAAGTGTGTTTGATTTATTATTGGTTAAACATTAAAAATTTGTACACAGTTTATCGCCTCAAAATTAGACATAATATTTTTATTGTCCAAATTTTTGAGGTTTTTTTCAACGGATTGTTGAAAAAATGTTAAAAAAAGCGGGCTCTGTTGTCTTTAATGTCTGCTTCATTGGCAATTACATCCTGTAAGATACTGGTGTGATAAGACGCCGTCCGGGCACGCTGCGTAGCGGCATCGGACTCCGAAAAGAAGTTGCCTGTCGAACGATTTGATACTTCGAAGACATAAACACCTACATTACCCTTCACCGTTTCGATGACGCCCTCGGGAGCCGAAGCTACGGCGCCCACGAAGGCCGGGTCGTTCTGGCTGTACTGCACCGAACCGAAGGAGAGGCCCGGATAATGGCTCACCGAGGCGCCGAGCTTGTCGGCGATCTCGTCGAGCGACGTGAGGCCGGCGATCTCCGCCTTCACCTCTTCATATTTCTTGTCAACCGCTTTCTGGCCGGTCAGGACAGTATTGATGTCGGACGCTACATCCTTGACGTCGGCATAGCCTTCCTTGCGGACCTTGGTTACAGCTGTAACAAAGTAATACTTGTTGTCGACAATCTTCAGGTCGGACACGTCGCCCTCCTTGGTCTTCTTGTCGAACACCCAGTAGACCACCTCGCGCGCGTTCTCGGCCGGGCCGATGCGGCGGTTGGACTGGAGCATATTATTAATAGGTACAACCGGCAGGTTCTGCTCCCGGGAGATACGGTTGAAGTTTTCAAGCTTGCCGTCGCAGGCATCGGCGAACTCCACGGCTTTCATCTGGTAGTCGCGGTAGGTGTCGTCGGACGGAAGGACGTTCTTGAGCAGGGTTGCGAGCTGCACCTTCTTCTGCGGCTTGGTCTTCTCAGGGACGTACAGCACGAAGATGGCCTGGTTGTTTACACTTTTCACCTTGATGACCTTCTGCGGGGCGTCGAACACCGGGGAGAAGTCCATCAGGCCGTTGGCCATGGCGACATCCTGAGTGAGCCAGCCCATCTCGGTGAACTGCTCGGGATCGGTCTTGCGGAGCTGCTCGGCGACAAAGGCGTCGGCCTCGGCTTCCTGCGTGAGCGGGTATACCTTATAATATACGTGGGCAGAGTCAGCCATGTTGCGCACGTCGGCCACACGGATGGCGGCGTAGGTCCTGTCTTCCGAGACGACGGGGCTCACTGTGCCGACGGGCTTGTGGAAGGCCGTCTCCTGGAATTCAGGGTTGCCGGCGAGCTGGTCTTCGGTGAAGTAGTAGGGGTTCCACTTGCTGTCGGAGTTCAGCGTGACGAAGGCTTTCAGGTTTTCGGCTTTGCCGAATTCCTCATAGAGCTGGTCGAATTCCTCCTTGGCGTCGGCATAGTCCTGCGCGGAGGGGACCACTTCCCACATCACGTATTCGATGTCGCGGTTCGCGGGCTGCTTGAACTGCTCCTTGTGCTCGTTGTAGAACTTGCGGATCTCGTCGGAAGTGACTTTGATGGTGCTGTCCGTCGCAAAGGAGATGGGTGCGAAGACATAGTCCACGTCGGCCGTCACGTTGCTTTCGGCCACGAGACGCGATTTCTCGAGGTCTGTCTGGAAGTCGCTCTTGTCGATCAGCGAGGCATATTTGGTATGAAGCTGGTTGCGATAGACCGTCTCTTCGAGGAAGTTCCAGTAGTTCTGGTAGGCGCCGGTTTCGTCGGCATCGATGCTCTGGACGAAGTTCACGAGGGCTTCGCGGCTGAAGCTGCCGGAAGCATCGGCGAAAGCGGGCTGCTGGAGCAGCACCGGGGAGATGTCATTGCCCTGCGTGAGGTCGAGCATTTCCTGCTGGCCGACTGCCAGGCCGGCGGCCGTTGCCTTGGGGATAAAGACGTTGTTGTCGAAAATCGACTGCCAGGCTGCATCGCGGAGCTGGGCTTGCTCCTCTTCCGAGCTGGGGTTCTGGCCCAGGAGCTTGGCGATCTCGGTGTAGTTGTTGAGCTCTTCGTAGAACTCTTTGTATGAAACGGACTTGCCGTTCATGGAGCCCACTTTGTTGTCTGAGGAAAAACGATCGGCGGCCGACCGAAGTGTCTGAGGATCAAGGATGAACGACAGAAGAGCCAGCGCCACGAGTACTGTGATCAAAATTCCGAATTTGACGCGAATTTTCTCTAATACCGCCATTTGTGTGTTTAGTTTTAGTTATTAATTTTTGTGTTACTTTCATTTATGCCCTTTTCGGGACGAAGTGCAAAAGTACACAAAAATCAGATATTAGATGCAAAATGGTGGTAAAACGTTGAGTCGCTTCGCGACTTTTTTTACTTTTTTTTCGGCCCCATTTGATTGACGGTGTCGAGGTACTGGTAGGTGGAGTCGCGTTCGACCGCGTACCAGTCGAAGGGGCGTAGGATGACAGAGTTGCGGGCGCGGTCGTCCGAGGTCATGCCGAAGCCCTGCATCAGGCCGCTGTCGGAGGTCATGCGGACGTAGCAGTCAGTGTAGATCTGTTTTTCGGCCTTGTTCCAATAGAGAGTATCTGTCTCCATCCTTTCGCCTTTGATGTGATTGGTCACCACCACGTCGCCGAAGGCGCTCCAGGATTCTTTTTCGGCGGTGACCACGTGCTTGGCCGCATTGGCCGTGATAGTGGTTTCGAGTTCCCCGTTCTCAGTATAGGCGTCCACGTAGAATCCGTCCGGATAGAGCTCGTAGGTCTGCTGCACGGAATCCTTCATGTAGTCGTATTTCTCCATGACGGGAGCCCGCATGCGCATCATGGCCTCTCCCTTCTCGGATTGGAGGATGTACATGTCGTGGACCACCTGGACAGGGGTCTGTTCAAAATCGATGGCCGCTGTTTCCTGCTCCCGGCAAGCGGGAAGCAGGAACAGGGCCATGATAATTACCCAAAAAGCTTGTGCTTTCACTATTTGTTGGTGCGGACCGTCGTGCGTTCGGTCATGCCGCCGCAGCTCACGGTGTAGCCGCTGCCTTCAGTGATGTCGAGGAAGAAGGCATCTTCCGTCTTCGGGAAGTAGCGACGGTACTGGGCTGCCAGCGAGTTGGCGTCTTCTGCCACGGTCGGGTCGGCGGCTGCTGCACGCTGCAGGTAGTCGACGGCCACCCAGAAGTTGGCGCGGCTGCTCACTTCGTCGCCACCGCACTTCTGACCGCCCCAGATAGTGCCGATCAGCAGATAGGCCTTGCCCTTGTAGGACTCGTCCATCTCGACCACTTCCTTAGCCTTGGCCACGGCCGGAGCCGCCTTGCCGCACTTCTTGAAGTAGTAGGTAGCAAGCTCGAAGGTGTATTCGGCACGGGTTGCCACATCGTCCGGGTTCAGCAGGCTGATGGCGCGCTCGAGGGCTTCGGCGGCCTGCGTGTTCTGGTCACGCGAGGAGTAGAGCTTGTAGAGGCCGTAGACCGAGCTGGCGGTCGGGTTGATCTCGTTGAGCGCCACGATGGCCTTCAGGAAGAGCTCGGTGTTCATGCACTCGCTCTTCGACATCATCTTGACCATGTTGGTCAGCAGGGCCTCGTCGGTCGGGTTGGCTTCGAAACGCGGGGTGTAGAGGGCCACCAGGTTGTCGCAGGAAGCCACGCCGCTGTCGATCAGCAGGCTTTCGACCGTCATCTTCGCGTCGCGGTACTGCGGGTCGTTGCTCGAGTCGATCTTGTCGTCGAGATAGCCGGAGATCGTGGTGTAGTTGTTCATCACGTCTTCCGCGGAGACTTTCTCATTGCGGTACATCTCCACACAGGCTTTCATCTGGTTGACGAATACGGCCGGGCTGGCGTTGCCCTGGATGTTGGTCAGGATCTCGGTGAGGGTCTTGTACTGCATCTCGTTGTCGGAGGCGCAGTAGTTGATCACGTCGATGGCCTTGTTGTCCTGGCTCTTGACGGCGTATTTCGGGAAGTACTGCGCACGGACGTCGTGGAGCATCAGCAGGGTGTCGACCAGCTCTTTGTAACGGACGGGGTCCTTGCGGTTCTGGTTGATCTCGTAGCGCATGATCGCCTGGCCGTCGATGAGCATGTTCTGGCTGGCCGTGGGCGGGCAGAGGCTGTAGGCCTGGCGCCAGAAAGGCGCTGCCTCAGCGAGATTCTTCTGTTTGTAGAGCTCCTTGTAGTAGGAGAGATACTTCGTGCATTCGGCGCTGTCTTTTCCGAAACGTCCCTGTGCGAAAGCCGGAACGACCAGCACGAGCGTCAGGAGGATGAGGGCAAACTTTTTCATATCTTTCACAAGTTGATGAGCAAATTTAGCAAAATTAATTATACAACGGCTTGATAAACCAAATATCGTGCAAATTGAACGAAATCGTGAATAAAAAATACCGTTCGCGAATCTGGCGCTTGTCGAGCGTGCCCCGCTGGCCTATATCGACACCGAAGTTGATGCTGTTGTAATAGCGGAAAACCGGGATGCCGAAGCCCAGGGTGATGCCCGTTGCCGTAACGGGGCTACCATTCAACGACATAAAGGAACGTTCGTGGTAGACGCCGCCGCGGTAGGTGATGCGCCGCAGGAAGTAGCGGATGTCGTAGCGGTTGGGGGTCAGTTCAAAGCCCAGGCGGAAGTTCTGCGACACCCCTGTGACGAAATCCACGCCCGGATAGCCGCCGAAATCGAGGCCGGTCCAGTCTTGGCGCGTGTAGTCGAAGCCCACCATCCACTGGTCGGCATAGCGGAGCGTAAGGCCTACGCCCAACTCGGCCGGGATGCCATAGCCCGAGAGCGCGTGGTTGTCGAAGGTGATGGTATCGGTGGCAGTGGTGGACTCGCCATAAGCGTAGCGGGTCTCGCTGCCGCGGAGTTTCGTGTTGAAGTCGTAGGTCACGCCGATCACCGCGCTCAGGGCCTTGGAAAGGGGCTGCGTGTACTGGATGCCCGCTTTCGCGCCGAAGCAGCTGACGTTGGAAGCCCAGCCCGTTTCGATGTCGCGGTAGGTGGTGGCGGTGGTGAAGGTGGCGTCGCTGTGGCGGTCCATCTTGCCGAAGTAGTAGTTCAGGTCGGCACCCAGGTGGAGCCGGTTCCAGAGCGTGACGCCCGCGCCCAGGAACGTTTTATAAACGGCCCCTTCGCCGAGGCGCTCGTAGGTCACATCACCGACATTCGAGATAATCTCGTCGGAGGTCTCCTGCGCGTGAAACTTATAGGCTACGGTGCTGTAGGGCATGATGCCCACCTTGAAGGCGCCTTTCGTGGAGATGGGGAGCGCCATCACGAGGTGATGGAGGTTGAACGTGTTGCTGGCGGACCGCTGGACGCCCGTGGCGGTCTCGCTCATGGAGAGGGCGGCGTTGCCCTGGTAGATCGTGTTGCGGTTCTGCAGGCCGAAGTCGATCATGAACGACTTGTTCTCCATGGCCGTCACAGCCGCCGGATTGAGGATATTGATATAGCGTACGTTGCGGTCGCCGATGCCGATGCCGCCCATGGTGGCGTTGTAGGTGGTGCCGGGACGCATCAGGTCGCCGAACCCGAAGAGCGAGTAGGGCGAGAAGCCGTTGAGCGCCACCGGGTCATCCTGCGCCCGGGCTCCCTGCGCCGAAAGGGCGAGGAGCATCGCGACCACCAACCAGTATGAGATCTTTTTCACCTTGGAATGCTTGAGGTTTCTTGTTGGGATGAACTGCAAAAGTAATAAAAATCAAACATTATACCAAAAAGGGAGCCAGCACGCGTGCGGCTGCCTGGACCGAGGTGATGCCGGGCACTTTGAAATAGAGTTTCCCGTTGGCTTCCAAGAGATGGAAATTGTCTTTATGCTGGGCCATCTGCTGCAGGATAGCGCCGAACTGGTCGGATTCGAAGAAGGGGTGCTTGCGGTCGGCGATGAAGTAGGCCAGCAGGGTGTTGTTCTTGAGAACGATACGCTCGATGCCCATCTTGCCGCCCATCATGCGGAGGCGCACCACGTCGATCAGTTCGAGCACCGGGGTGGGAATGGGAGCGCCGAAGCGGTCGGCCAGGTTGGCCGTGAATCGTTTCAGGAGGTCTTCCGACTTTATACCGTCGAGCTCCTTGTAAAGGCGGATTTTCTCGGAGGGCACGTTGACGTAGCTGTCGGGAATCATGATCTCGAGGTCTGTCTCGACTTGGGTATCGAGCTCGTATGTTATGCGCGGCAGCGGCTCCGCCACGCTTTCCGCGTGGGAAAGGGCGAGCTCGTTCATAGCTTCGCGGAGGATGCGCATGTAGGTTTCGAAACCCATTTCGGCCATGAAGCCGGATTGCTCCGCACCGAGGAGATTGCCGGCGCCGCGGATGTCGAGGTCCTGCATGGCGATGTTGAAGCCGCTGCCCAGGTCGCTGAAGGCTTCCAGGGCACGGATGCGGCGGCGGGCGTCGTCGGTGAGGCGTTCCTCTTCCGGCACGATGAGGTAGCACCAGGCCTTGACGTTGCTGCGTCCCACGCGGCCGCGGAGCTGGTGGAGATCGCTCAGGCCGAAGCGCTGCGCCCGGTCGACGATCATGGTGTTGGCGTTCGGAATATCTATGCCGTTCTCAATGATAGTCGTCGAGAGCAGAATGTCGTAATCGCCGTTGATAAACTGCAGGATCTTACCCTCCAGTTCCTTAGCTTCCATTTGTCCGTGCGCCACGCAAATATCGGCCTGCGGGCAGATGCGGTGCAGCACGTCGTAGAGCTTATAGATGTCCTCGATGCGGTTGTGTACGAAATACACCTGTCCGCCGCGCTCGATCTCGCGGTGCAGGATTTCGGCGAGGTATTCCTCGTCGAAACGGATGACTTCCGTGGTCACGGGGATGCGATTGGGCGGCGGGGTGTTGATGATCGAGAGGTCGCGGGCGCCCAGCAGTGAGAACTGCAGCGTGCGCGGGATGGGGGTTGCGGTCAGGGTGAGCGTGTCGACGGAGGTCTTCATCTGGCGGATCTTCTCCTTGGCCGACACGCCGAACTTCTGCTCCTCGTCGATGATCAGCAGGCCCAGGTCCTTGAACTGCAGTGCGCTGTTCAGGATGCGGTGCGTGCCGATGAGGATGTCAATGTGACCAGCAGCCAGATCTTCGGCTATCTGCTTGACTTCCTTGGCGCTGCGCAGGCGGCTGATATACTCGATGCGGACCGGGAAATCCTTGAGGCGCGCGCTGAATGTCTGCCAGTGCTGCAGGGCGAGGATGGTCGTCGGCACCAGCACGGCCACTTGCTTGCTGTCGCACACCGCCTTGAATGCGGCACGGATGGCCACTTCCGTCTTGCCGAAACCCACATCGCCGCAGACCAGCCGGTCCATCGGGTGGATGCTTTCCATGTCGGCCTTGACGGCTTCCGTGGCGGCTGCCTGGTCGGGCGTGTCCTCGTACATGAAGGAAGATTCGAGCTCCTGCTGTAGATAGGAATCGGGCGAGAAAGCGAAGCCGCGCGACTGCTGACGCTCGGAGTAGAGCTTGATGAGGTCTTCCGCGATATCCTTGACCTTCGATTTGGTGGCGCGCTTGAGGTTCTCCCAGGCCTTGCTGCCCAGCTTGTAAATCTTGGGCGGCTCGCCGTCGCGGCTCTTGAACTTGGAGATGCGGTGCAGCGAATGGATGGACACAAACACCACGTCGCCGTCCTTATAGATCAGTTTGACAGCCTCTTGCGTCCGTCCGCCCACATGGGTCTTCACCAAACCGCCGTACATACCCACACCGTGGTCGATGTGTACGATGTAGTCGCCCATACGCAGCGCATTGAGGTCGTTGATCGTCATCTGCTCGGCCTTCTCCACCTGACGGCGGATACTGAGCTTGTGGTAGCGCTCGAAGATCTGGTGGTCGGTGTAGTAGCAGTTTTTCGAAGCTTTGTCGATATAACCTTCGTGCAGCGAAACCGGCAGGAAATTCGGCTTGATGCCGCGCAGGATCTCTTTCAGACGGCGGGTCTGGCTCTCGTTGGGCGAGAGGATGGTGACGGTATAGCCTTCGATCTGGCGGTGTGCGATGTCGTCGCTCAGCAACTTGAAATTCTTGGCGAAGGCCGGTTGCGGTGTAATACCTTCCTGCTGTTTTTCGAGAATATTGTCGCGCAGGTCCCACATCGTGGTGCCGGGCGGCAGGATTTCCATGAAGCCGGCATATTCCTGTTCGGCGCCGATTTCGTCGAGGTTCGGATAGATGTTGATCTCTTTCAGCGGTTCTCCCTGCGAAAGCTGGTTGTCAGGATTGAACCAGCGGATGCTCTCGATCTCGTCGCCGAAAAAGTCGATACGGACAGGCTTCTCGTCGGCAAACGAATAGATATCCACCAGGCTTCCGCGCAGCGCGAATTCGCCGGGCATCGTCACGAAATCAACCTTACGAAATCCTTCGTCGAAAAGGATGTCGCTGATGGTGGAATGGGAGAGCGACTCACCTTTGCGCAGGCTGAGGATGGATGCCTGGATCTGCTTGACGCGCAGCACGCGTTCTTCCGTGGCTTCGGTGTAAGTCACGAGAATGGTCGCGGGAAGCGGCTCTTTTTTCAGGAGTTCCGGGGTAATCTCGTAGTTGCCGGTTTTCTCCACTTGCGGGCTGGAGGTCCACTGGCTCAGGGCGGACAAAGCTGCGGTGCGCTGCAGGAGTGCCGTATTCTTCTTGTATTCGGATTTCTCGCTGGTTGCCGGGAAAAAGAACAGGTTTTCCTGCCGGAAGAAGTTATCCAGGTCGGAGGCCAGGTAGTATGCTTGTTTCTTATTGTCGGCAATCACAACATGAAGCGCACCTTGCGGGGCGCGCTTGATGGCATTGGCAATATAGACTGCTTGTGCGGAAAGGATCATTGATTATCCTTGAAATAGGCTTCCTCGATCGGCGCTAATTCGCGCATGAATTCCTGGGCTTTGCGGAAGTTGAAGTAGTTTTTGCCGTTGCCGCGGTTGAGCGGAAAGACTTGGGCACGACGGGCGAGGGCTTCGTCGCAAAGACGGCTGTTGTTGCTGCCTTCGCGCTTCATGACGCCTTCCGGCTGGTTGAATCCATCGGCTACTTTCAAGGGGACGGCGATGCCGCACGGTGGATAGCCCAAGATGGTCCACATAACCGTCAGGTCAGGATTTTCACCGGGCTTGACGCCTTTTACCACAATGGATGCACTGGTGCTGCGACGGGGAATGAAGTCCTGGTCAACGAACCAGCCTTCCGGCGCGATTTCCGGATTCTTATTCAAGTCAATACCGAGCAACGAATTGTAGAAGCTGCGGGAAAGGTTGTTGAAAATCCACTGGGGCGTGAACTGCTCGCCACGGATCCAAGCATTATGGATGATTTCATTGGCGGTATTGTAGCGCACATAACCCATACCTTCATCCATACGGCCTGTATAAGAATAATTGGTATAGACCAGAAATCCTTGCGGAGCGATCTTCGGATCGTTCACGTCGATCTTGCGCCACTCCGTGTTGTTGACTTCATAATAAGCGGCACCACCCTCCGCATCGATCACTCCGAAGTTCGCTTCTACACCACGGGGCTTCTTCATCTTGTCGAGCATTTTCTCAAAATCCTTGAGTGTCTTGCAGCTGCCCAGCGCCTCATACATGAGCGCACCTTCCATGTCTTCAAAATCAGCCTGTTCGCTCTGAAGATTATAGGAAGCGGTGTTCATGATGGAAAAACCGACTTCATTGGTTCCGGTCCATACTTCTCCATCCTGTACCGGACTGTTTACCAGGCCCAGGAAACCGTATTTGCGACCTTTTCCGGCCGGAAAATACTCGATGCGGTTGTTCAGCTCGCCCGTATCTCTGTTTTTCCAAAGCATCGGACGTCCGTCGGGCGTCACTTTACCCGTGAATATAGCGGAAGTGCAGGCGTCAGCAGGAAGTACACTCAAGATGAAGAGCGCTGCCAACAGGCTAAGAGAACAGATCTTTTTCATGGTTGAAATTGGTTTTACCCAGGTGTTTATAGGCCAGGTCGGTCACCACACGGCCACGCGGCGTGCGCGTGAGGAAGCCTTCTTTGATCAGGAAAGGTTCATAGACTTCTTCCAGTGTACCCACGTCTTCGCTGATGGCTGTGGCGATGGTGCCGGCGCCCACCGGGCCGCCGTTGAATTTATCGATGATGGTATTCAGGATCTTGTTGTCGATGGCATCGAGGCCGCGCGTATCGATATTCAGCGCATTGAGCGCAAACTTCGCAATAGGCAGATCGATGACACCATTACCACGCACTTGTGCAAAATCACGCACGCGTCGCAGCAGGGAGTTCGCGATACGCGGCGTACCGCGGCTCCTGAGCGCAATCTCCTGCGCCGCTTCATCCTCAATCTCGATATCCAGGATATCAGCACTGCGCTTGATGATATGGAACAGAACGCTCGCGTCGTAGTACTCCAGGTGGCACTGGATGCCGAAACGGGCCCGCAGCGGCGCTGTCAGCAAACCACTTCGCGTCGTCGCACCTATCAATGTAAAGGGACTCAATGAAATCTGCACACTGCGTGCACCCGGACCCTTGTCGATCATGATGTCGATACGATAGTCTTCCATCGCGGAATAGAGATACTCCTCGACGATGGGACTCAGGCGGTGGATTTCATCGATAAAAAGGACATCACCTTCTTCCAGCGAGGTCAGCAGGCCCGCCAGGTCGCCCGGCTTGTCCAGGATGGGACCGGATGTAATTTTGAGATTGACGCCCAATTCAGAGGCTACGATGTGCGCCAGCGTGGTCTTGCCCAGGCCCGGAGGGCCATGGAACAGCACGTGGTCGAGCGCCTCGCCCCGCAGCAGAGCTGCCTTGACGAAAATCTTCAGGTTTTCGAGCACTTTGTCCTGTCCGGAGAACTGGTCGAAATTCTGGGGACGGATCACCTTGTCGAAATCGCTCTCCTTGAAAGAAGTTTCCGTGCGGGGATTGAAATTTTCAGCCATGTCAGCACAAAGTTGTCAACAACACAAAAGTAATAAATAAATTTTTTAAAAAACACTTCCCGGTTCTTCTTAGCCTGTTGAAACTGTTGAAAAATAATGAATGGAAAGATGTAAACACTCCTTTCAACAGAAAACGAACACCCATTTGACGGTTGGAGCCAAATGGGTGTCGAAATGGTTGATAAAGCGAAGGAGCCCGGTTGTGGATAAACGGATGGTTGAAAAAGGTGGAAAAAGAAAGGATAAAACCGCGGTTTATCAACACCGCCACCTGTTATCAACAACCCCCCGGAAGATATCCACTAGTCTTTGAACTTCGCCTTGAGGAATTCACGGTTCAGACGGGCGATGTGCGAGACGGTAATGTGCTTCGGGCACTCCATTTCACAGGCGCGGGTGTTGGTGCAGGCACCAAAGCCCAGTTCGTCCATCTTGGCCACCATAGCCTTCGCACGACGCGCACCCTCGACCTTGCCTTGCGGCAGGAGAGCCAGCGAGCTGACGCGGGCTGCAACGAACAGCATAGCGGAACCGTTCTTGCAAGTAGCCGCACAAGCACCGCAACCTACGCAGGCAGCTGCATCCATGCTCTCGTCGGCATCCTTCTTCGGGATGGGGATGGCGTTCGCATCGGGCACGCCGCCCGTATTGACGCTGATGAAGCCGCCGGCCTGCAGGATCTTGTCGTAGGCACCACGGTCCACCACGAGGTCTTTGATTACCGGGAATCCGCGGCTGCGCCAGGGCTCGATGGTGATGGTGCTGCCATCCTTGAATTTACGCATGTAGAGCTGGCAGGTGGTCACACCGCTTTCCGGGCCGTGGGCACGGCCGTTGATATACAGCGAGCAAGCGCCGCAGATACCTTCGCGGCAGTCGTGGTCGAAGCTCACGGGGCCGCTCTGGTTGCCGTGGCAGCCGGCGTCGAACGCCACCGGGTCGATCTTCTCGCCGATGAGCTGCTCGTTGAGGATATCCATCATCTCAAGGAAAGAAGTGCCTTCGGAGATATCCTTCACCTGATAGGTCTCAAAATGTCCCTTGCTTTTCGCGTCTCTTTGACGCCATACTTTCAAAGTAAAATTCATGGTATGTTTCCTTCAGAATGATTAGTCTTTATAGTTACGGGTCGCCACGTGAGCGAATTCAAATTTGAGCGGTTCCTTGTGGAGTTCCGGCTTGACGTTGTCGCCCTTGTACTCCCAGGCAGCCACATACATGTAGTTCACGTCGTCGCGTTTGGTCTCGCCTTCCTCGGTCTGCATCTCCTCGCGGAAGTGACCGCCGCAGGATTCGTTGCGGTCGAGGGCGTCGCGGGCCATCAGTTCGCCGATCTCCAGGAAGTCAGCCACGCGGAGGGCCTTCTCGAGTTCCTGGTTGAAGACGCCCGTCTCACCGGCCACGTAGACGTTGCTCCAGAAATCCTTCTTCAGGGCCTGGATCAACTCGATGGCCTTTTCGAGACCTGCCTTGTTGCGGGCCATGCCCACATATTCCCACATGATGTGGCCGAGTTCCTTATGGAACGCGTCGACGGTCTTCTTGCCCTTGATGTTCATCAGCTTGTCGATCTTGGCCTGGACGGCTTTCTCGGCGGCCTCGAATTCCGGCGCGTTGACGTCGGTCTTGGGCTCCTTGAACTTGCTGGCCAGGTAGTCACCGATGGTGTACGGCAGGATGAAGTAGCCGTCAGCCAGGCCCTGCATCAGCGCGGAGGCGCCGAGGCGGTTGCCGCCGTGGTCGGAGAAGTTGGCTTCGCCGATGGCGTACAGGCCCGGGATGGTGGTCATCAGGTTGTAGTCCACCCAGAGGCCGCCCATGGTGTAGTGGATGGCCGGGTAGATCATCATCGGCTCTTCGTGCGGGTCGACGTCGGTGATTTCCTTGTACATGTCGAAGAGGTTGCCGTAGCGGGCATCCACCACTTCGCGGCCCAGGCGCTTGAAGGCATCCTGGAAGTCGAGGAACACGGCCTTGCCGGTATTGTTCACGCCATATCCGGCGTCGCAGCGTTCCTTGGCGGCGCGGGAAGCCACGTCACGCGGGACGAGGTTGCCGAAGGCCGGGTAGCGGCGCTCGAGGTAGTAGTCGCGGTCCTCTTCGGGAATCTGTGAACCCTTGATCTTGCCTTCCTGGAGTTTCTTGGCGTCTTCGAGTTTCTTCGGGACCCAGATGCGGCCGTCGTTGCGGAGCGACTCGGACATCAGGGTCAGCTTGGACTGCTGGTCGCCATGGATGGGGATGCATGTCGGGTGGATCTGCGCGAAGCACGGGTTGGCGAAGAAGGCTCCCTTCTTGTAGCACTGCCAGGCGGCGGAGCCGTTGGAGTTCATGGCGTTGGTGCTCAGGAAGTAGGTATTGCCGTAGCCGCCGGAAGCCAGCACCACGGCGTGGGCGCCGAATCGTTCGATCTTGCCGTTGGTCAGGTTGCGGGCGATGATGCCTTTGGCCTCACCGTTGATCAGCACGAGGTCGAGCATCTCGTGACGGGGATACGATTTCACTTTTCCGTTGGCCACAGCGCGGTTGAGGGCGGCGTAGGCGCCAAGGAGGAGCTGCTGGCCGGTCTGGCCGCGGGCGTAGAAGGTACGCGATACCTGCGCGCCGCCGAACGAACGGTTGTCGAGCAGTCCGCCGTAGTCGCGTGCGAACGGGACGCCCTGTGCCACGCACTGGTCGATGATGTTGTTGGAGACCTCGGCCAGACGGTAGACGTTGGCTTCGCGGCTGCGGTAGTCACCGCCCTTGATGGTGTCGTAGAACAGACGGTAGACCGAGTCGTTGTCGTTCTGGTAGTTCTTCGCGGCGTTGATACCACCCTGCGCGGCGATGGAGTGCGCACGGCGCGGCGAGTCGCTGATGCAGAACACCTTCACGTTGTAGCCCAGTTCGCCGAGGGAAGCGGCGGCCGAGGCGCCACCGAGACCGGTGCCGATCACGATGATCTCCATCTTGCGCTTATTGGCAGGACTCACGACTTTGATGTCGGCTTTGTGCTTCGACCATTTCAGTTCGAGCGGTCCTTCCGGAACCTTAGAAATCAATTCAGTCATATAGGAATACTATTTAAGTGTTTCAATAACATACAAATGTCGGAAAAATCGGAGAAATTTGCAATTATTTGTATCTTTACTGATGAAATTTTAATTCTTTCGATATGAAAACGCTTCGGAACATTCTGTTTTTCTCGCTGATAGGTGTGCTGCTCGCCTCGTGCGGCGCCTCCTCTTCGGCCTCGAAATCCGCCCGGTCGGCAGAAAAGCAAGCAGAGCGCCAGGCCAATGTGCAGGCCCTCGAAAACTGTGACTTCATCCTGGAAGTGACCCAGGTCATTCCGCGCGGATTCCCGTCCCGCGCCACAAACGGCGAGTACCAGCTCAAGCTCGAGGGTGACGTGGTAACAACACGCCTGCCGTTCATCGGGACCTCGCACGAAGCCCAGTACGGTGGCACCGACAACATCTCCATCGTGTTCGACAAAGAGAAAGTCAAGCTGATGAAAGACTTCTCCGATGCCGCAAAGAAAGGTGAATACCGCTATCAGTTCAAAGGTGGCCAGAGTGGTACGACTTGGACCATCACGCTGCAGGTCTTCGACAACGGATCGGCCAGCATCGGCGCATCCGGCAGTGGCGGCCAATACATGAGTTATTTTGCCAACCTGGTGGTACCCGATAAGAAGAATGAAAAGGCTCAGTAAGACCCTGTCGCTGATGGCTGCCTGCCTGATGACCACAGCCTTGGCGGCACAACCCTTCGATTTCGTGCCCAAGCCCGCCAGCGTGGAATACCCCGCCGGTAAGAAAGGCGTGGTGCTCGACAAGAACGTACAGATCGTAGGAGGCGACGCCTTCAACGTGCAGTATCTCAGCGACCATTTTGCCCGCGTGTTCGACCCTGTAGGCGACAGCTGGAACCGCAGCGGCGCCTGTACCATCGAATTCGTGCGCACCAAGTCGTTCCCGGAAGAAGGTTACGGCATCAGCGTGAAGGACGGCCGCATCCTGGTGACAGCCAGCACGAAGGCGGGTGAATTCTACGCCATCCAGACCCTGCTGCAGATGCTCCCGCCGCAAGTGTACCGGCGCGTCAGCGGCCCCGACGCCATGCTGATCCGGCAGTGGGAGATTCCCGCCGTGGAGATCGTGGACCAGCCCCGTTTCAGCTGGCGTGGCAGCATGTTCGACGTGTCGCGCACCTTCTTCGACAAAGCGTATATCCTGCGCCATCTCGACTGGCTGGCCTACCACAAGATCAACAAGTTCCACTGGCACCTGACCGACGACAACGGCTGGCGCATGGAGATCAAGAAATATCCCAAGCTTACGCAGGTAGGCGCGTGGCGCGGACCGGACGAAGCCCTGGAATCCGCATTCGACTCGGGTGAGGAGCGCTACGGTGGCTACTATACACAGGAAGAGCTGAAGGAGATCGTGGCCTACGCTGCCGCGCGCAACATCGAAATCATCCCTGAATTCGACATGCCCGGCCACTCAAAGGCGCTGGCTGTATCGTATCCTGAGATGGTGTGCCGGCACGATGCCGACATCAAGAGCGTACAGGGCGAAGTGCACAATGTGCTCTGCGTGGGTCGCGAGAAGAACTACGTGATGCTCGAGAACATCATCAAGGAGATGGCAGCCATCTTCCCGTCGAAACATTTCCATATCGGCGTAGAGGAAGTGGCCACGGAGTCGTGGAAACACTGTCCCGACTGCCAGGCCGTGATGAAGAAGATGGGCTATACTGACGAGAGCCAGCTGCAGGGCTATTTCGCCAAGCGGATGGAAGGCATCCTGGCCAAGTACGGCAAGACGTTGGAAGGCTGGGAGGACATCATCCCGACCGAAACCCTCTCGCGCAATGACCTGGTGCTCGTGTGGCACGACCAGAAAGTGCTGCAGAAGGCCATCGACGCCGGTTTTCCGGCCGTGTCGCAGAACTGCTACTACCTGTATTTCGACATGAAGCAGACCCCGGAAGAACGCGGCCATACCTGGGCGGCCATCATCGACCCGGAGAAAGCCTATTCGTTTGATCCGCTGCAGAATCTCGACTTGTCAGGCGGCAAGGAGAAGCTGGTGCAGGGCCTGCAGGGCGGCCTCTGGGCAGAGCTGCTGTACTATCCGCCGCATTTCTCTGAATATCAGCTCTATCCGCGCATGTGTGCGTTGGCGGAAGTGGGCTGGACGCCGCAGGAGCTGCGCAACTACGCCGACTTCGACGGCCGCCTGGAACGGACGCATTTCGAACGCATGTGGAACATGGGTATCCGGTTCCGCATCCCGGCGCCGGAAGTGGACGAGCGCGGCTATGTGCGCAGCCCGTACGCCAACATGGTGGTGCGCTATACATTCGATGGTTCCCACCCGACGCCTTCTTCGCCGGTCGTGACGGGTCGCGTAGTGACTGACCATCCGGAGAACCTGCGGTTCGCTACTTTCTACAACGATATCCACAGCATTGTGGTGGAAGTGCCGGGTGCCCGCAAATACCTGACGCCCAAGACGAAAGTTGAGACATCCATCGCGGTCAACCCGCGTTATCCGGTAGAGAACCTGGCGGGTTACGAGGCGCGCAAATACATGCGCAGCGCCGGTGCCCCGAAAGCAGGCGACTATGTGCTGTATACGTTCGAGGAGCCGGTGGCCTGCAAGCAGATCACCGTGCAGACGGCCGACCCGGTGAACAACTTCTACGGCGTGACGCAAGGCCACGTGGAGGTGTCGTACGACGGTACTTCCTTCGTGCCGGTCGGCGTCTTCGATATGTACAACCGGGTTTCCTTCGTACCTGAAAAGCCCGTCGCTGCCGTGAAACTTGTGGTCGACGGTCCTTGCGAAGGGAAAGCGGTTTCGATTCAGTGGTTAAAGATTGAATAATGGAATACTTTGCCATCGCTGCCGGGATTTCCGTGCATATCTGGGACACGAAAGATGAAAGATGCCCGGTCAAGCCGGGCATGACGGAGAATGTCACCCCCGGCCCCGACCGGGGGTCTCAGCCGTGCCTGGTGCTGCTGCATGGGTATCTCGAGACTATGTATGTCTATACGGAGTTCGTGGAGGCCCTCAAGAGCCGTTGCCGGGTCATCGTCATCGATATGCCGGGGCACGGGCTGACCGATTCCGCGCCTGCGGATGCGTGTGGTAAACGTGTAAACACGCTTTCGTTCTGCGCCGACGTGGTAGCGGGCGTGCTTGACAAGTGCGGCGTGTCAAAAGCCGTAGTGGCCGGCCACTCCATGGGCGGCTATGTCACCCTGCAGTTGCTGCGCGACCATCCGGACCGCGTGGAACGCGCCATCCTGCTGCACTCCCATCCATATCCCGATGCGCCCGAAAAGGCGGAAGACCGTGCGCGTGAAGAAGCGCTCATCGCCGAAAACAAGCTCCCGGTCATTGCGGGCTACTCGATCCCCAAGATGTACTATGAAGAGAACCTGCGCGCGTGCGACGAGAAGATCCGTGAGACCATCGAACTCTGCGAGACCCACGATCCGGAAGGCATCATCGCCTCCATCGAAGGCCTGCGCCTGCGTCCCGACCTCCAGGACGTGATGCTTACGCCCCCGGTGCCGCTCCTCCTGATCCACGGCGACCACGACAACTTCCTCCCGCTGGACCGCGTGGAAGAGATGAAGAAACTGTTCCCGAAAGTGCAGTACCAGTTGATTCCCGACGCCGGCCACAACTCGTTCATCGAGCAGCCCGCTGCCTGCCTGGAAGCCGTCACAGGCTTCTTACCATAAGAAGTTATTGAAAGGATAGCGTCCCGCATGAATCTCCGCAACCATCTTGTACAGATCGTTGCGGAGTTTTTCTACGCCCTGCTTCTCGAGGGCTGACAGGAAGATGCACGGCGTGTGCTCGCGCGAAATCCAGCTGTTCTTGAGCTCATCAAGCGTGTAGTTCTTCTCCGTCTTTTCTTGGAGCGAGAACTCGTCGTAGGGCTCGTAGTGGTATGCGTCAATCTTGTTGAATACCATGTAGACAGGCTTGTCCTGTGCGCCGATGTCCTTGAGCGTCTGGCTCACCACGCGGATCTGGTCTTCGAAGTTGGGGTGCGAGATGTCCACCACGTGCATCAGGATGTCGGCTTCGCGCACCTCGTCGAGTGTGCTTTTGAACGACTCCACGAGCTGCGTGGGGAGCTTCCGGATGAAACCGACGGTATCGCTCAGCAGGAACGGCACGTTCTCGATGACGACCTTGCGCACCGTGGTGTCGAGCGTGGCGAAGAGCTTGTTTTCGGCAAACACGTCGCTCTTGGAGAGGAGGTTCATGATGGTGCTCTTGCCCACGTTCGTGTAGCCTACCAGCGAGATGCGGACCATTTGCCCGCGGTTCGAGCGCTGCGAGGCCATCTGGCGGTCGATCTTGCGCAGCTGCTCCTTGAGCCGGGTGATCTTGTCGAGTACGATGCGGCGGTCGGTCTCCAGCTGGCTCTCACCCGGGCCACGCATGTTGAGGCCGCCCTTGCCGCCGCGCTGGCGCTCGAGGTGCGTCCACATGCCGGTCAGGCGCGGGTACAGGTATTGGTATTGTGCCAGCTCCACCTGCGTCTTGGCGTACGCGGTCTGAGCGCGGTCCGCGAAAATGTCGAGGATCAGGCCGGTGCGGTCCACTACGCTGCAGTGGTGGTCGGGCCAGTGGTCATTGATCTCGCGCTCGATGTTGCGCATCTGCGAAGGGGAGAGCTCGTCGTCGAAGAGCACGTAGTCAAGCTCATGCTCACGAACATACTGCTTGATTTCCTGGAGCTTGCCCGATCCGATATAGGTGCGCGAATCGGGGTGGTCGAGCCGCTGCGTGAAGCGCATCTCGCCCTCCACGCCGGCCGTCAGCGCGAGGAACTGGAGCTCGTCCAGATATTCCTTGACCTGTGTTTCGTCCTGCTGGCGGGTGATCAGCGCCACAAAACACGCCTGCGGGATCCTGGTATCTACTGTTTCGTACATTTCAACGTTACGTACTTTCTGTCGTCACCCCCGACCTGATCGGGGGTCTTCGTCATCCCCGACCTGATCGGGGATCTCAAATTGCAAAAATACGACTATATTTGTAAAAAATCTATGCGTATGAAAAGATTGTTTGTCGTGATAGGATTGCTGGCGCTGTGCGCCGGCGCTTTTGCCCAGGATAGTGACCTGGCTGCCAGGCCGGAGGGCCGCGGACGCATCCGCGATTTCGGTATTACGCCAGGCGTGTTCAAGCCGGGTACTTACAATGCCATCACCGACGTGCCGGGCGTGAAAGTGGGTCAGGTGACCCTCATCGAGGGCGATGACGTCCGTACTGGTGTAACGGCCATCGTGCCGCACGAGGGCAATATCTTCCGCCAGAAGTGCCCCGCTGCCGTCTATGTGGGCAACGGGTTCGGCAAGCTGGCAGGCGTCACGCAGATCCGGGAGCTCGGCAATATTGAGACGCCCATCGTGCTGACCAACACGTTGTCGGTAGCACAGGGCATCGAGGGTATCTTGTCTTATACATTGAATGTCAAGGGGAACGAGAACGTGCGCAGCGTCAATGCCGTGGTCGGCGAGACAAACGACGCCGGGCTCAGCGACATCCGCGGCCGCCATGTGAAGGCGGACGACGTGGTGAAAGCCATCCTCTCGGCCAAGAGCGGCCCTGTGGATGAGGGTTGCGTAGGTGCCGGCACGGGAACTATCTGCTTCGGCTGGAAGGGCGGCATCGGCACTTCCTCGCGCGTGCTGCCGGCCGACCTGGGCGGCTATACCGTGGGCGTGCTGGTGCAGACGAACTACGGCGGCATCCTCGAGATTGATGGGGCGCACGTAGGACAGGCTCTGGGTCAGTACAGTTTCAAGAGAAGTGTGGAAAATCCTGATTATCTGCTTAATCCGGACGGTTCCTGCATGATGGTAGTCATTACCGATGCGCCGGTCGACGCCCGCAATCTCGAGCGCATGGCCAAGCGCGCCATGATGGGCCTCGCCCGGACCGGCGGCATCGCCTCGAACGGCAGCGGCGACTATGTCATCGCCGTGAGCGTGAATCCCGAAAACCTGATCGACGAAAGTACATCGCGCTACTATCCGACCCTCCTCCACAACGACGCCATGAGCCCGCTGTTTGAAGCGACCATCGAAGCGACCGCAGAGGCTATCTGGAACTCCCTTTTCATGGCCACGGACATGAAAGGGTATAAGGGATCGAGCGTTGAGGCGATTCCGATCGAAGCGGTTTTGCAAGTATTGCGGAAATAGAGAGATGCCCGATTAAGCCGGGCATGACGAAAAATGGCCGCCTCGTTTCGGGGCGGCCATTCGTGTGTAAAAACCCTTTGAAGATTACCGGAGCTGGAACACGACCGGGAAGTTGTAAACCACCTTCACCGGACGCTCTCTCTGTTTGCCCGGCGTCCACTTCGGAGACATCGAGACGATACGGACAGCCTCTTTGTCGAGCGAGGAGTCCACACCACGCAGCACCTTCACATCGCTGACGGAGCCGTCGGTGTTGACCGTGAACTGAAGCGTCACACGGCCCTGCACGCCGTTCTCCTTGGCGATCTCAGGATACTGGAGGTTCTTGTTCACCCAGGCGGAGAAGGTGTTGGCGTCACCGCCCTGGAACTTCGGTTTCTCCTCGACGAGGGCGAACGGAATCGCTTCCTCTTCGACCACTTCTTCTTCGACGGCAGCGTGGTAATCCATGATTTCCACACCGAGGTTGGCGTTATCCTCCATGTCGATGAAAAGGTCGTCGTTTACCTGGATGTCATCATCCACGATGTCGATGATGTCGGAAAGGACAGGAATCTTGGGAACTTCCGGGGGAATTTCCTGTTGCTCCTGGGTGTTGATGATCTCTTCTTCTTCAATGGCTACGGTCTGTGCCGTGAGGTCCATCGTTTCAACCTTCTCGGAAGACGACCATTCGAACGCGAGCAGGCAGAGGCCGAGTGCGACGATCAAACCAATCTCGAGGAACATGGCGTTCTTCTTCGTAAGGTCAGCTTTGGGAGAAATTTTGCTTTCCATATCGTTACGTTTTTTGTTGTTTCGTATTCAACTATTGCGCCGTACCGACGCTACAGTACCCAAAATTAAGAAGAAAAAATCAATTAAACCAACTTTTCTTGCAAAAAATTGTTCAAAACTTTTCCGTGGGTTTTTGTAACGCACTGTGGATTAGCGAGATAATATCTTGCTCTCGTAAAGCACGTTATTAACATTCTTCACGGCGGCAGCGCTCTTTTCGAACTTCGCCTTCTCTTCGGCGGTCAGGTCATACTTGAGCACTTTCTCGCAGCCGCGTTTGCCGATGACGGCGGGAACGCCGATGCAAAGGTCTTCCTGGCCGTACTCGCCTTCGAGGTAGCAGCAGCAAGGGAAAACTTTCTTCTCGTCGAGGAGGATGGACTTGACCATGGCAGCGCAGGAAGCGCCCGGAGCATACCAGGCGGAGGTGCTCAGGAGTTTGGTCAGCGTGGCGCCGCCCACCATGGTGTCGGCCACGACTTTCTCGGCCGCAGCTTTGCGGAGCAGCTTGGTGACGGGCATGCTCTTGCAGGTAGCCTTGCTCAGGAGCGGGAGCATGGTGGTGTCGCCGTGACCGCCGATCACGATGCCTTCCACATCGCTCGGAGCGGCCTTGAGGGCCTGGCTCAGGTAATAGCAGAAGCGGCTGCTGTCGAGCTGTCCGCCCATGCCGATGACGCGGTTCTTCGGCAGACCGGTCTTCTTGAGGGTCAGGTAGGTCATCGTATCCATCGGGTTGGAGATCACGATGAAGATGGCTTTAGGGCTGTATTTCAGTGCGTTTTCAACCACGCCGCCCACGATGCCGGCGTTTACGCCGATGAGCTCTTCGCGGGTCATGCCGGGTTTGCGGGGAATGCCCGAAGTGATGATGATCACGTCCGAATTGCGGGTAGCCGCATAGTCGTTGGTGACGCCTTTGATACGGGTGTTGAACCCATAGATCTTGGCGGTCTGCATCATATCGATGGCTTTTCCTTCGGAGAGGCCTTCCTTGATGTCGAGGAGGACGAGTTCCGAACAAACCTTCATGTGTGCAATGGCGTTTGCACAGGTAGCGCCCACGTTGCCGGCGCCGATGACTGTTACTTTAGACATAATGTTATAAATTTGAGTAGTTTTTGTAATTTTGTCTCTGTGTTTTGCAGATCAATCTGCAAAGGTAAACAATTTTATGATACGGTATTTCAAAGAAGACACGACTTTCTCGCCCAAGGGGAAACGGCTGATCAGTAGCTGGTTACACGAGGTGGCTGCGGGCCGTGGCTACGAGATTGGCGACCTGAACTACATTTTCTGTTCGGACCCTTATCTGAAGGCCATCAACCAGCAATTCCTGGGCCATGACTACGAGACCGACATCATCACGTTTGACAACTCCGACGATTACCTGCTCGAGACGGGACGCAAGGGTGTGAGCGCCGACATCTACATCAGTGTCGATACGGTTCGCATCAACGGCCAGGCTTATTGCGAGGGCTTCGAACGCGAGCTGCACCGCGTGATCGTACACGGGCTGCTGCATCTGATCGGGTACGACGACTGTGATGCTTGGCATCAGGTGCGGATGCGCGCTGCGGAGAATCGCGCATTGAAGCGGCTCGACGAGATGAAGGCGGAGGCGGCGAATGGTCGCTGAATACGATATTATCGTGATTGGTGCCGGCCATGCCGGCTGTGAGGCGGCCGTTGCGGCGGCGCGCCTGGGGTCGCGTGTGTTGCTGGTGACCCAGGACATGAACAAGATCGCCCAGATGTCGTGCAATCCGGCGATGGGCGGCATTGCCAAGGGCCAGCTCGTCCGGGAGATCGACGCACTGGGCGGCTGCTCGGGCATCATTACGGACGCCTCGACGCTCCAGTTCCGGATGCTCAACCGGTCGAAGGGTCCGGCGATGTGGAGTCCGCGCGCACAATGCGATAAACTGGCGTTTTCGCTGAACTGGCGTGCAATGCTCGAAAACACCTGTGGCTTAGACATTTGGCAAGATACAGTGGTCGAGATAACCCTCCGAGAATCGAAAATTTCGGGGGTGCGCCTATCGATGGGTGCGGAATTTTCGGCCAAAAGTGTGATTCTGACAGCTGGAACGTTCCTCGACGGGAAGTTGTTCGTCGGGACGGAGACGGCCGAAGGCGGTCGCCTCGGCGAGTTGCCGGCAAAAGGTTTGGCGCAAGGGCTGGCGGATGCCGGCATCCGGATGGGTCGGATGAAGACAGGCACGCCGCCCCGCATCGACGTGCGTTCGCTCGACCTCTCGCGGCTCGAAAAACAGGATAGTGATGCAGATCCTGCGCGGTTTTCTTTTTTGCCGAAGCCGACAGAGATCCAGTTGGGGCGAGAGCAGAAGTGCTGCTATCTGGTACATACAAACCCGCGGGTGCATGAGATTTTGCGGACAGGTTTCGACCGTTCGCCGCTCTTTACGGGCAAGATCCACGGCATCGGGCCGCGGTATTGTCCTTCGATTGAAGACAAGCTTCGGACATTTGCTGGAAAGGATTCGCATCAATTGTTCCTGGAGCCGGAAGGATGGACAACCTTTGAATATTATCTGCAAGGATTCTCCTCTTCGCTGCCGTTGGAGACGCAGTTGGAAGCGTTGCGTGCCATCGAGGGCTTGGAGACGGTCCGTATTTTCCGGCCGGCATATGCCGTCGAGTACGACTATTTCGATCCGACACAGCTGCAGGCGACGCTGGAGTCCCGGGTCGTTGAAGGTCTGTATCTGGCCGGCCAGGTGAATGGCACAACGGGTTATGAAGAGGCAGCAGCGCAAGGATTGATTGCAGGTATCAATGCGCATTTGAAGTTGGCCGGAAAAGAGCCGTTCATCCTGAAGCGTGACCAAGCGTATATTGGTGTGCTGATTGACGATCTTATAACAAAAGGAGTCGACGAGCCGTACCGGATGTTTACATCACGGGCTGAATATCGTATCTTACTTCGCCAGGATAATGCAGATGAACGTCTTACAGTAATTGGCCGTAGAATAGGTCTTGTCGATGATTTTCGTTGGAGGACCTTTCAAGAGAAACAAGAAGCGAAGGCACATCTTGCAAATGAATTAAAGAATCTTACATTCTCTCCTGCTGACATCAACCCGTATCTGGCTTCTGTTGGCGAAGCGCCGATAGATGGTTCTAAACATGCCGACGATTTGCTTGTTCGTCCGAACGTTACGCTCCTAGGTCTTCTCGAAAATGTTCCACGTGGAACATATAGTCAAGAAGTCTGGGATGCAGTGGAAACGCAGATCAAATATGCCGGATACATTGAAAGGGAGCAACGTCTGGCAGACAAGATGCATCGTCTCGAGGATTTGGCCATTCCTGACGGCTTTGATTTCTTCAAAATTTCAGCGCTGTCGATGGAGTGCCGCATCAAACTTGACCGCTATCGTCCGAGAACGATAGCCCAAGCTTCCCGTATTTCTGGCGTTTCTCCCGCAGATATTTCTGTTTTGCTTGTCTATTTCGGCCGTTAATGTTCCACGTAGAACAGGTGTTACTGGGGCTCCGCCCCAACCCCCGCGCCTCCCGGCCTTAGTACTTTGCTAATGCGAGGGCCAGTGCGTTCATGAGTTGGGTTTAGCAAAGTACCGGCCTCCGGCGGTCCGCTGATGCGGACTTATTAGCAGCCAGTCATTGATACTTAAGGCTTGTGCTTTATAGGCGCGGGTGGTATCTCGTCACGGGAGCATTTTCCCTGCGAGCGGGACGAGATACCAGAGCGCCAAGCACAAGACGCAGAAGCCTCAAGAATGGACCGTATAAGCCGAGCGTTTTGTCACGAGGACAACTTTGGGAGAAAATCATTATATTTGTAGATAATTCGATTTTAGCTATGGAGATTCTTCGTACTTTCGATTTGCTCGAAAACCTTAAGACTTATCCGCCGAAGGAGGATATTCTGGCGCGGCGGACGCACGGAAAATGGATTAAATATAGTATCGACCAGTACTATGAGATTTCCCATACGGTAGCATACGGGCTGCTGGCGATGGGATTCAAGCCTGGGACCAAGATCATCACCATTACCAACAACCGGCCGGAATGGAACTTCATGGATATGGGTATCAACCTGGCACACATGATCCATATTCCGGTCTATACGACACTGAGCCACGACGACTATCTCCATATCTTCAATCACTCCGACGCCGAGCTCATCGTAATCGGTTCCGCCGGGTTGTATAAGCGGATTGTGCCCATCGCCAAAGAAGTCGAACGCGATATACAGTTTATGCTGATGGATGACGCCGACGACGTGATGTGCCTGTCGAAACTCTATGAGTTGGGTCGTGAGAATAAGGAAAAGTTCGCGCCGGTAGTGGAAGAGAACAAGAAGACCATCAGCCCGGACGAATGCGCCAGCATCGTCTATACGTCGGGAACGACGGGACTGCCGAAGGGTGTTATGCTTTCGCACCGCAATATGATGTTCAACTCACATGGGCATGCCATGCGACAGACGAAGAACTACAGCCATAAGATGGTGAGTTTCCTGCCGCTCTGCCACATGTACGAGCGCACCATGAACTACGAATATCAGGAACTGGCCATCAGCATTTATTATGCGGAGAGCCTTGCGACCATCGCATCCGACCTGAAAGACTGTCACTCCGACGGCTTCTGCGCCGTGCCGCGCGTGTTGGAGATGATGTACGGCAAGCTCGAGGAAGCCGGCAAGAAACTCACGGGCCTCAAGGCCAAGATTTACTGGGCGGCCTGGGACTATGGCAATAATTTCGACAACCAAAATACCGGCTGGTTCTACCTGCTGAAGCAGAAACTGTTCGACAAACTGGTCTACAGCAAGTGGCGTGAGAACCTTGGCGGACATGAGATGCTCGTAGTGAGCGGTGGTTCGTCGATTCAGGCGAAAATCGTGCGTTGCTTCAATGCTGCTAAGCTCTATATCTTTGAGGGATACGGACTTACGGAGACTTCTCCGGTTATCGCCGTGAACTCGCCGGCCGACAAGTACAACGTTATTGGTACGGTGGGCAAGGCCATGGACGGCACGGAACTTTCATTCGCCGAGGACGGCGAGATCCTGACCCGCGGCCCGCACGTGATGTTGGGCTACTATAAGAATCCCGAGGCTACGAAGGAGATGATCGACGAAGAGGGCTGGCTCCACACGGGCGACATCGGTTTCCTGCAGGACGGCATGTACCTGAAGATCACGGACCGCAAGAAAGAAATCTTCAAGTTGTCGTCTGGCAAGTACATTGCCCCGCAGGTCATTGAGACGCTGCTGCGCGAGAGCGAATATATTGAGAACGCCTACGTGTTCGGCGCCAACGAGAAGTTCGCTTCGGCGGTCATCATCCCGGCGTACAACAAAGTGAAGGCATACGCCGATGCACATGGCATCAAGACCGAAACGAAGGAGCAACTCCTTGAAGATAAAGAGATTGAGAAGATTCTGAATGCTGAGGTAGCCGCCGTCAACGCGAAGCTGGCCGCCCACGAGAACATCAAACGCCCGACCTTCCTTTTCGACGACTGGAACACGGACAACGGTATGCTCTCCCAGACCCTCAAGCTCAAACGTCGCAACCTCCAGAAGCGTTACGAATCGGTCATTGCCGACACGTACAAGAACGCCTGACGTGTTGTAAGTAGCCGGGATCGTTTATTGCGCTTTCTTCGCGGTGAGATAGCCGTTGAGGACGTATTCGCCATGGGCGATCTGGAAATGGACGTCTTGCATGAAAATGACGACCTTTTTGTCGGTTTGTTCCTTCAAGATCATCTTGCCTGTGAAGGAGTGGGTGTACTCGTTGCTGTTGCTTGAAAGCGCTGCGCCGAAATTCATCCGTTCCAGGATCAAATCGCATCCCGGCAGCGTTGAATCGGAGAAATAGAAACTGAGCCAGATACTCGTATAGACATCCTTTCCGGAAGTATGGCAGATGACACCGGAACAGCCCGGCACATCCGAAGGATGAGCATCATAAACTGCCGTCAGCGTCATCGTCCCGTCAGGCCCCTTCATTTGCAGCGGTATTTCCAAATAATCAGACGCCAATTCTTTCAAGTCGTTGCAACCTGCCCCAAGCAGCAAAATGGAGAGGACCAGCGCTATCTGTATAAATGCCTTTTTCATAACCCTAAGTTTGTTTCCATCTATATAAATCCAAGAATCGCAAAATCTTGCGTACAAAGGCAAAAGTAATAAAATAACCAAGGGGAACTTCGTCGGAAGCTCCCCTTGAACACATCACATTTTTGATTTTTACAAATCAGATTATTTCCTCATACTGCGCAGCAGAAAGGAGCGTATCAAATTCCGACGGATCGGAGAATTTGATCTTGATCATCCAACCCTCGCCATAAGGATCGGAGTTGACGAGCTCGGGTGCACCCTCGAGGGCGGGATTTACTTCCACGACCTCGCCGGAGACCGGCATGAATGCGTCGGCTACCGTCTTGACAGCCTCGATGGTGCCGAACACTTCCTCTTTGGCAAGCGTCTCACCTTCGGTCTGGATGTCGACGAACACGATGTCACCCAGTTCGCTCTGGGCGAAATCGGTAATACCGACAAGGGCCACGTCGCCTTCGACGCGGATCCATTCGTGATCTTTCGTGTATTTCAGTTCAGCAGGTGTATTCATAGTTATCGTAAATACGCTATTCAACGCACAAATATAAATAATATTTTTCTTTTCACCAAACGTTTTGCCGGAAATTTACATCATCTTCAACGCCCGCTTGATCAGGGCTTCCAGCGTGATGTCAGGGTCTTCTTTGAGCAGCGCATTTACGGTCTTTTCCACGACGGGCTTGGTGAAGCCGAGCATCAGGAGAGCACTCGTGGCTTCTTCACGAAGCGTAGAGGAGGCCGTTCCCTGTACTTCGAAGGTGAATTCGTCGCCGCCTTTGCCGATCTTGTCTTTCAGGTCGAGGATCACGCGCTGGGCCGTTTTGAGACCGATGCCCTTGACCGCCTTGAACTTGTTCACGTCGTTCGAGAGCACCGCTTCGCGCACCTCGTCGGCTGTCATGGCCGAAAGGATCATGCGTGCAGAACCCGGACCCACGCCGCTCACGGAGATGAGTTGCTGGAAGACCGTGCGCTCAGCTTTGTCGGCGAAGCCGTACAACGATTCGTCGTCTTCGCGCACCAGATGGCTTGTGTAGAGTTTGACGGTCTTTCCCTGCGCGCCTTGCAGGCGGGAGAAGGTACTGAGCGAGATGAGCAGGTCGTAGCCCACGCCGCAGGCTTCTACGATGGCGTCGGTGGGCGTGATTTCTTCGAGACGGCCGGTGATATATTCGTACATAGGCGTTTTGAAACGTTTTTAAATGTTTATAAACGGGTCAAAATGATATTTTTCTGTAAAAATAGTTATTTTTGCGGGATTATGGATGCAAGGAATTATTTTCTGGC